>BNJS01003562.1_pt1 | contig 203501 bp, 263 predicted proteins | sample 8540461 | NCBI WGS metagenome assembly BNJS01 (sample SAMD00202454, study PRJDB9452) | human saliva metagenome | isolation source: human saliva | place: Japan
GAACGCCAGCAATTATCAAGCTTTGCAAAGGTGAACCTCATGGAAAATGGTGTTACCTCTGGTGAAACCATGGTGCAAAATCTGTTCTACAAGTCGTCTCTATTTAACAAATTCAGATGGTACAAATCGTCCCCGACCCAAGAGCTTTATTAAAGAGTCGGCGGGCACGGACATTCTGAGCGTAGGTTGGTCTTCGAGCGGTGGCAAGTATGAAGAGGCAAAAGTGTGCTGACGATTTTCGCTCAAACTTGCATAAAGGTGGTTTAGGTGAACCAATTAAACTTACACCAGAAGAGTAGCGAATGGCGGTTCGCGGCGGCAAAGCAATGGGGCTAACGATTGCGGGCGTTGACTTAATGCGTTCGCAATGTGGGCCATAGTTTTGAGAGGTCAATGCTAGTCCCGGATGTATCGGAAAAAGTTACCTATCGAAATGTTGCTGGTAAGATTATTGATCTACCTTTGAACGAAACGCGAAGCGTGGGAATAAGAAAGATAGATCGGGGTTTGCGCGAAAAGCGCAATCTATTTTGGTGCTTTTGAATTGGATTTCTGATTTGAACTCACCATTTTTATGAAGCTTGATATTTTTAAAGTGAATATTGCATTCTTGAAATTTCAGTTTGATCTTTGTGGCTTCACTTTCGTTTGAGAAGTTTATCCAACAGAGTTGTACTCTTCCGAAGAAGTTCAGTTTTTAGATCGAGTATTCATTCTTATGGCTATTATCTCATCGCCGGTTTAAATGCTGGAAAACCAAAACCCATAATACATACATTCCGCAGCTAGGTATTCCTTGCATAACGTTGCCAATCGGACTTTAATTCGTCCCATTTTTCTTTGAAATCATTTTTCCAATCTCCGAAAAGTACTATAATTCCCCTAAATTATACAATATTTTAGTTATTAGTCAATGCTATAAAACTATTGCATTTTTGTTATTTTTGATAAATATAAGAGCTAAAAGTTAATAAAAGGGAAATAGTTCAAATGCTAGCAATCAGATTACAGCGATTAGGTCGCAAAGGTTATCCTGCTTTATCGCGTAGCGGTTCAGGAAGCGCATCGACATCCGTCGAGTGGCGCGTAGTTAGCTATGTTGGTTCATATAACCCACATACAAAAGAAGCCAAAATCGAAAAAGAATTAGTTGAAAAATATCTTTACAACGGCGCACAACCAACTCCACGAGTTGTAAAACTTTGGAAGAAGCAGGAATTGAGATGCTCAAATGGGGTTAAAAACCTACCAAAAACTCAGTGCGATTAAAAATGTTGAAAAACTTCGCCGCAACCAAATCAAAAAGAAGAAGTTACTGAAGAGGTTTTAATTTTTATGTAAAACCACTTTTCGAAAATTGAAGAGTGGTTTTAGTTTTGTGTAAAGTAAAAAAGTCAGCAAATATTTGCCGACCCATTTGTTAGAGCTATCAATCTTGACGGTAGTTTTGCCACCATCTTTAGATGTTGTATAATTAAGATATTTAGTTTTCTAAAACATTTATATAGTCAGATAAATGTTTATTATCTATAGAAAACTTGTCTCCCTTTTTAATTATATCTCTTTAATTGGTTTTTGGGTTCCATATCAAGATATGATATAGACCCATAGAGTAATAGAAAATAAATAGTACAAAAACGACTCCTAGACATCCTCCAGCACCACTATATGATTGTTGTTATTTTTAGCCATGAATGCGCCTCAAAATAAGCTATAGACTGACTTTTGTAAATAGTGAATATTATGATTATCCTTTCTGTATAAAAATTATTTAGCCATATGTGCATATATAATAATTAAATAGATAGTCAAGCAAACTACTGCCTCTAAAATATTTGTGAGAGATTTATCTTTCTTTGTCGCTCGTTTTGTATAAAATGTACCTCCAAGTATAGAATATTCAAAAATTATACAATATTAAAAATATTTGTCAATAATTTGCTGAAATGCGAGTTTGGTAGAATATAAACATAAGAATAATGTAAAAAGAAAAATGGTGGGAAGTTATTTTGATAAATAAAAAGTTATCAAAAAGCAGAATATTGAGGATGTTGCTGAATTTACACCGCGATCAACCGTGAAAAATTTTAACTAAAAACTCGTTAGATCGCCCATGTATGTCTTTACAATGGAAGTCACGATAAGAGCAACGGCATTAAAGGTGGTGGTGGTTTAGGTGTTTTAGCCGCGGATACGCGACGCGTTGCCGAAAAGCTTGAAATTCCATTTGTTTGCATAACACCATTTTATCGACAAGAATTACATCAATCGATTTACAATCTTGACCAAAGAGAAGAGTTCATTTCGGTTAATCCAGAAGATTTTGGTTTTGAATATCTTGATGATGTTGAGATTTATACTAAAAATATGCCTCCAGCACGGTTAAATATTTTTCAAAAAATTCTTGGAACAACGCGTTTTTTGACTATGAGCGAAAGTAATTTTGGCGAACTCTATGCTGGCGATGGATCGGGTGATCATCGATTGTATCAAGAAGTTTCGCTTGGTTTTGGTGGGTACAAAGCATTAAAAATGGTTGGCCTAAAGCCATCAGTTATACAGCTAAATGAAACTGCTACTATTTTTGCTGCGGTTGCTCGACTTGATGAGCTTGTTCGGAATGGGATGAATCTTTACGAAGCAATCGTATACGTTCGAAAACATACACTTTACACAAACCACACATTAGTTCAGGCTGCCGAAAGCGAGTTTTCTTATGACCAATTTGATAGAATCGCATGCCAAATATAGAATCTTCTGCATTAAAAACATGGATTTCGGGATTATTTAGAGACGGGAGGTTAAAGCTTTCAACACTTACGATCGAATTAGCTGAAGCGAAGAATGGCGTTTCAAGACTGCACGCAAACGTTGCAGATTATCGAGATATAAATGGGGACAAGGTTAAATTTAAGGCTGTTACTAACGGTATTGATTTACCAACTTGGGTTTTGCCTGAAATTCTAGAAGATTTTCGAAATAAAGGGGTATTTGATAAATTTGATCTGCCAACAGAAAATTATAAAGAAAACCTATCTAAGATTTCTTCAATGGATATTCGAAACTTTCGAAAACTTGGGCAAGAAGTTGAATGAAATTCTGTTACATCGAAAAAGATCAATATGGCCATGTGGTGAAAATTCCTGAAGATGCAATGCTTTTTTGATTTCAAGCGGCGTTTTGTATCTTATAAGCGCCCATGGATGCCTTTCGAAAATATGGAAGAGCTTCGACGAATCTTGAGAAATAACAATGCGCACTACATTTTAACTGGAAAAGTTCATCAAGGTGATGTAAAGATGCGAGCAACTTTAAACTCGGTGCTTTCGAAAATTGAATCTGATGATTTTTTGAGAGAACGAGTGCATTTCATTCAGGATTATGACGAGGAATTGGGCTTAGCTTTAGCGGTAGGTTCAGACGTGGCGATAAATGTACCGATTGTTGGCCTTGAGGCTTGCGGTACGTCATTTATGAAGGATTTGGCAAATTTGAAGATGTTAATTTCAACTGCGGATGGTGGGGTTGCAGATATTTCGCCAACGCCGTGTTTAGAAGTTAGTGGTGGAATTATGACGAAGAAGTGAAAAACCTATATCTTCAGATGAATCATGCGGACAAATTTTCAAAGATGATTACCTGCTCGAAAAAGCAGATTCTGAGAGCAATTAAAAGGCTATATTCCTGTAATTTCCGGTTCTCGAATGATGAAAGATTACCTAAGGCTAATTTTTGGAAAAATAAATTTTTATTAGTTTAAAACCCGCATTTAGCGGGTTTTCTAATTGGCGAGTTCTGTGTATTCTAGGGCTCACCCAAGATAATAGATATCCATTAAAGGTTCATTTCCTGAGATTTTTGAAAGTCTCGAAAAAGGGATTCTACTAATTGTACCTGGTGTTGTTTCATTGCTTTGTTGCTTTCATGACCACATTGCCAGTGAAGAATTTAATTTTATCTCAATTTGACATGATCATCATGAATCTCGCTTATTGTAGCAAGGGCAACACACATATATCCAGCACGATTCTTAGAGTTTAGTACATGCACTACATCACCAATTTCAAATTTACTTGCAATATTATTCATATTACACTCCCAGATTTTTTAAGTCTCTGACTGTAGGATTTATATATAATAACATTATTTATTAAAAAGTCAATACTTTTTAAAAAGGATTAGCAAAAGTATAAAATGTGCTATATATATTTAATTATGGCTACAATGAAAGAATTACGCGAAGAGCGACTACGAAAACTAGAAGAAATTAAAGGTCTTGGACTAAACCCATATCCTGCAAAAACAGAAAGAACGGCAATGGCTGGTGAGATTGTTGCTAATTTTGAAGATATGGAAGGTCAAGAAGTGAAGATTGCTGGGCGAATTGCCGGTATTCGAAAATTTGGTAAAATCGCCTTTTTATTGTTTTGCGCGACTTTTCAGGAAAAATGACAGCTATTTATTACGGCGCAAAATTTAGCTGAAACTTCAAAAGAGAAAACTTAATAGGTTTAAAAAATTTGAATTTGCTTGATATTGGTGATTTTATCCAAGCTGATGGAAAAGTAATTCGTTCAAAAACTGGCGAGATTTCAATTGAAACTTATGAATTAAAGCTTCTTTCAAAATCATTGCGACCAATGCCAACAAAGCAAGATGGTTTTACTAATAAGGAAGAGCGTTTTCGAAGACGATATGTAGACATGAACGTAAATCTTGATGTTCAGTGACCGCTTCAGTACGTCGTTCAAAGTTCTGGAAAGCAACACGAGACTTTTTGAATAGCCGAGGTTTTCTTTGAAATTAATATTCCTGTTCTTGAACACACTACTGGTGGTGCAGATGCAAATCCGTTTGTTACACATATGGATGCGCTAGATAACGCACAATTCTATCTTCGAATTAGCCACGAACTTCCTCTAAAGCGTTTGCTTGGAGCTGGTTTTCGAAAAAGGTTTATGATCTTGGTCCGCGTTTTCGAAATGAGAATCTATTCTGATGAACATTTACCTGAACATATTGCCATGGAATGGTATGCAGCCTATTGGGATTAGCGAGACGGCTTAAAAATTCCAAGAAGAAATGTTTAAATATGTTCTAGAACAGACTTTTGGCACTTTACAATCCAAGCTGGGTAAGTTTGATGTGGATCTTTCGAAAAATGGGAAGAGTGGGACTATGCTGAAACTATTAAAATCGATATGGTTTGAATCCTTATACTTGTTCGCTCGAAGAGGTTAAGGCTGCTTTGAAGGCTAATAATTTAGAAGTCGAACAAACAGAAAATAGGGCGCGCGGAATCGATAAGCTCTGGAAAAATATTCGAAAAGATGTGACAGGACCGATTTGGTTGGTTAATACCCAACGTTCATTTCTCCTCTTGCGAAAACCTCATCCAAATTCTCCGGAAATGACACAGCGTGCGCAAGTTGTGATTGCTGGTTCTGAGCTTTGCAACTTGTTTAGTGAGCTGAATGATCCAATTGATCAGCTAAATCGTTTTGTTGAGCAGCAGAAGATGCGAGATGATGGTGACGAGGAAGCGATGATGTTAGATATAGATTATGTTGAAATGCTTGAATATGGAATGCCACCTGCTTGTGGAATGGGGGTATTCTGAACGAGTCTTTTGGATTTTTGAAGGTGTTACGGCTCGTGAAGGTGTACTGTTCCCTCAATTAAAACATGAAGTTTTCAGAGACGACAAAAGATATTTATCCAGGACTAATATATAATATATAATAGGTTGAGTGCGAGGCTCGACCTATTTATTTTGAAATAAAAATAAAAAGTAATAAAAAGTGTTGACAATACTTTTAAAAATTAGGTAAAATAGTAGAGCGTTAAACAAATGAGTAAATGGAGTTTAGCGAACACTTTAACAATTTAATTGTGCAAAATTTATCGTCAGTCTATTTTATAGATTATCAATTTGATAATTCTTTTTATGGAGAGTTTGATCCTGGCTCAGGATTAACGCTGGCGGCGTGCCTAACACATGCAAGTCGAGCGGCAGCGAGTTTTACACTGAATTCTGGAGCTTCTGGTTGAAAAGAGAAGATCTATTCAAGAATTTTTGTGTAAAATGTCGACGAGCGAGCGGACGGCTGAGTAACGCGTGGGAACGTACCCCAAAAGTGAGGGATAACGCATCGAAAGGTGTGCTAATACCGCATATGGTCTTCAGATTAAAGCCTTCGGGCGCTTTGGGAACAACCTGCGTAAGATTAGATAGTTGGTGGGGTAATGGCCTACCAAGTCAACGATCTTTAACTGGTTTGAGAGGATGATCAGTCAGACTGGAACTGAGACACGGTCCAGACTCCTACGGGAGGCAGCAGTGAGGAATCTTCCACAATGGGCGAAAGCCTGATGGAGCAACGCCGCGTGCAGGATGAAGGCCTTCGGGTTTGTAAACTGCTTTTTATAAGTGAGGATTATGACAGTAACTTATGAATAAGGATCGGCTAACTACGTGCCAGCAGCCGCGGTCATACGTAGGATCCGAGCGTTATCCGGAGTGACTGGGCGTAAAGAGTTGCGTAGGTGGTTTGATAAGCGAATAGTGAAATCTGGTGGCTCAACCATTCAGACTATTATTCGAACTGTTGAAACTCGAGAGCAGAAGAGGTAGCTGGAATTTCTAGTGTAGGAGTGAAATCCGTAGATATTAGAAGGAACACCGATGGCGTAGGCAGGCTACTGGGCTGTTTCTGACACTGAGGCACGAAAGCGTGGGGAGCGAACCGGATTAGATACCCGGGTAGTCCACGCCGTAAACGATGGATACTAGCTGTTTGGGGTATCGACCCCTGAGTAGCGAAGCTAACGCGTTAAGTATCCCGCCTGTGAGTACGATCGCAAGATTAAAAACATAAAGGAATTGACGGGGACCCGCACAAGCGGTGGATCATGTTCTTTAATTCGATGATAACCGATAAACCTTACCAGGTCTTGACATCCTTGGAATCTTTCAGAAATGAGAGAGTGCTTTTTAAGAGCCAAGTGACAGGTGATGCATGGCCGTCGTCAGCTCGTGTCGTGAGATGTTTGGTTAAGTCCATCAACGAGCGCAACCCTTGTCAGTAGTTGTATTTTTTCTACTGAGACTGCCCCGGCAACAGGGGAGGAAGGAGGGATGACGTCAGGTCAGTATTTCCCTTACGTCCTGGGCTAGAAACGTGATACAATGGCTAGTACAATGCGCAGCGAAGCCGCGAGGTGAAGCAAATCGCATCAAAGCTAGTCCCAGTTCGGATTGTAGGCTGAAACTCGCCTGCATGAAGTCGGAATCGCTAGTAATCGCAGATCAGCATGCTGCGGTGAATACGTTCCCGGGTCTTGTACACACCGCCCGTCAAACCATGAAAGTCACTAACACCCGAAGTCCGATTCGTCGGCCTAAGGTGGGAGGGATGATTGGGGTTAAGTCGTAACAAGGTATCCGTACCGGAAGGTGCGGATGGATTACCTCCTTTCTAGGGAGAGTTATGCCAAAGGTTCGAGAAATCAACCTTTGAAGCTAGGTCGGTCTTTTCGAAAGTTTCTGTAAATTTTACTTTCGAATTCAGCCTGTAAAGGCAAGACTAAAATTTACCACAGATTGAGATAGATTGCACAATTAAATTGTTAAAATAGCAAGTTCGAGAAATCGAGCTTGTTTTATTTTACGCAAGGTACCTGTATTGTTGACAAAGACATGGATTAATGCTATAATCTAAATATAGAAGGGCGCGCTTGTAGTGAAAAATACTTTCTATTAGTAACAATAATAATAAAAAGAATTTTCTTATGGAAAAGAGACAGAGATCTTACAGTGAAATAATAGAAAAACGAGATGGGGAGATGTATTCTGAATTTGGTTGATAAGCAGCGAGCATAAGGCAAGACGAACTAGAATTGTCGAAAAGTTGGCTAATGTGGCGGCTTTGCAAATAAATTTGCTTCCGATGAGTTCAAAAATGAAGTCGATAAGGTGTAAGTCGGCAGGTTTTGAGTCTCATAATATCGAACATAAAATTAGCTGGTATAATTGATGATAAAGGCAGGTGGTTTAACCGTGGAGAATAATATATGGGATAATGATACTGCTACTTTTTCTGATATTAAATTAGATAAATCCAAGATAGATATACCAAAAAGATCTTCGCGATTTTATAGATACTAGACTCCAAAAAGAATACAGAGAAGGTCTTCAATTAAAAGAAGAAGGCATAAGTCCTATGGGTCTATATAGTAAAGCTGAGCATTTTCCTCGCATAATATGTTTGATGCGGATGGCAATATTGTTGCGCAGAATTTAATTGATGAGTTTTATGAACCCTTATGATTTATCTGAGTTTATTGACGATATCGGAGAAGCAGAAGTGTATGATTTAGAGCGATCCGCAGAAGCTGAAGGTTATGACAATACTCGCTTAAGGGTATACCATGATGGCAGGATTGAACCAGGGTTTGAGGATACAAATGTGTATCTTGATAATATTCCACGGGATGATATGGAAAAATTGAGTAGAGCGTCCGAGAATCAGGCTAAAGGCTTTATCCAGACCTGCTTAGATATCATGGATGGAGAGAGTCACTGATAAATAATTTTAAAAAATACTCTTGATTTTAAGAAAAAACTCGTGTATAATAATAACTATTCTTTAGTAGAATAGTTTGGGGACATAGCTCAGTTGGCTAGAGCACCTGCTTTGCAAAGCAGGGGGTCCAGGGTTCGAGTCCCTGTGTCTCCACCCAGAGAAAGTTTTCGATTTTTCGAAGGTTTTCTGGTTTATCCAGTTATGGGGCGAACAAGGCTTCGGTCTTGGGCGTTCCACCAACGAGGGCGATTAGCTCAGCTGGTTAGAGCGCGTCACTGATAATGACGAGGTCGGAGGTTCAAGTCCCTCATCGCCCACCAAGTAATTCCCGAAAGGGATTATTTTTATTTATTGACTTTTTATGAAATATATGTTAGAATATAGCATATAGTCAAGAAAAACAAAAAATGGAAAAATTATAAGAAAAATTTGAAAAAGAGCGGATCGAAATTATATCTCAAGAAGTTCCGCAAGAAATTAAGGATTTAAATCCGATTTATTCGCAGATCGACAAAATGCCAAAAGGCTGCGCTGTTATTGGTGGTGCAGCTCGAAGTTTGGCATTTATGATGATTAACCCTAAAAATAAAGAGTTAATTCCTACTCGTGATGTTGATGTTGCTTACTTTGAAGATGAGATTTCCCAGGAAGAGGCGGATGTCTATGCAGAATATTTTTCACCAGATGATTTTTCGCATAATCATGGAGCACAAGAGATTTCGAATATCGAAGAGTATATGAATACTCGTGATTTTACGATGAATCAGGTCATATACAAAGATGGTAGATTGATTGCTTCTCGAGCAGCGGCACGCGATATTTATAAGAGAGTAATTAATCCATGTGATGATCGCTATGAGGAAGATAACTGGGACTATTGGGATGATCGAGTAATTATATTTCGACAAGATTAGCCTTTGAAAGGCGGTTCTTCAGCAAACAGTTTTAAAAGAATATATTGATGATATTAAAGATTAATGATAAAATCTGTAACGATCAATTTTATATTGACAATTTTTCTTCAGGTAATGGTTTTCAGCTAGCTTTTTAGCAATTCAGAAAATCTTTTGAATGGGGTGATGAAATTCCTAGAAAATTCCTGCAAAATATAGTTACATCTCCAATTTTTGAAAATGACTTAAGCTTTTTATTAGATGGTAACGGACATATTCGGGATATATATGATATTATGACAGAACTAAATAAGGATATCTTGAATTATCCTTTTGATTTTCGTGATGCTGCATTAAAATTTTTATATGTCCGAAACTGATGATCGTGAATATGAGTCGAAATAGGGAAGATATGAAGAATTTGATGATAATTTTTATGAAAAGATCGAGTTAAATTTCGGGGCAATATAAAATTATAAAAATTACAAAACTCTTGAAATAAAAAAACGAAAATGATGTATTATAGTAATTTACTACGAACGTTCATCCTGAACCTCTGGCGAGATAAAAAGAAAATCAATAGAAAAATGATAAAAAAACTATTGACAAAAATATTCAAAAAATATATAATAGTAAAGCGTTTGAGATCAGGATGATAAGTTCGAATCTTTGAAAGATTGAATTTATAATTTTGCTCTTAAAATGGGAGCGAGAAATTTAACAATTTGGTGATGTAAAAGAAGATAAGAATTTTAAGATTGACGGCAAGTATTGGTTGTTACCAATTACTAGTTAAGTCAATGCATAAAAAGGTACTCAAGGGCACACAATGGATGCCTAGACGTATATTACCGATGAAGGACGTGGAAGACTGCGATAAGCTTCGGGTAGCTGTCAACAAGCTTTGATCCGGAGATTTCCGAATGGGGAAACCCAGCACGAGTCATGTCGTGTTGCTCTCAACTGAATACATAGGTTGTGTAGTGGGAACCACCTGAACTGAAACATCTTAGTAGGGTGAGGAAGAGAAAATAAATAATGATTCTGGGAGTAGTGGCGAGCGAAACTGGAAGAGCCCAAACCTTTTTAAGTTTCTACTTTTGTAGATAAGCTGATAGGCGAATACTTAATAAGGGGTTGTGAAATTACATAAGACCAAGTCAGAATGCTTAACTTTGTTGAGTAGTCTGACTTGCGATAAAAAGGCTATCAACTTTTAGTAAGGTAAGAAATTTGCGTGGTTAGCAGAATAGTTTGAATGACTAGCCAAAAGAACGTGAAAGCCGTGTACGCGAAAAACGACGCAGACCTTATATATGTTTTTTCGAGTAGGACGGGGCACGAGAAACCCTGTTTGAATCCGGCTGGACCACCAGCCAAGGCTAAATATAATATACGATCGATAGTGAACTAGTACAGCGATGGAAAGGTGAAAAGAACCCCGGGAGGGGAGTGAAATAGAACCTGAAATTGTGTGCCTACAAGGAGTCGGAGCAGTATTTATACTGTGACGGCGTGCTTTTTGTAGAACGATCCAGCGAGTTAATTTCATGCGCCAGGTTAAGTCAAGTGACGGAGCCACAGTGAAAGCGAGCCTGAATAGGGCGATAAGTGTATGGGATTAGACCCGAAACCGGGTGACCTAACCATGAGCAGGTTGAAGCTGCGGTAACACGCAGTGAAGGACCGAACCAGTTTGCGCAGTAAAAGCATTTGGATGACTTGTGGTTAGCGGTGAAATGCCAATCGAACTCGGAGATAGCTGGTTCTCCTCGAAATAGCTTTAGGGCTAGCGTCATGTAATATAGCCAACGGGGGTAGAGCTCTGTAAACGACTGGGGCGGGCAACTGTACCCACCGTTAACAAACTACGAATACCGTTGGTGGTACCATGGCAGTTAGAACATCGGGGCTAAGCTCGGTGCTCAAAAAGGGAAACAGCCCAGACCATCATCTAAGGTCCCTAAATTAACACTAAGTGGGAAACAAGGTGAAATTTCTTAAACAGCGAGGATGTTGGCTTAGAAGCAGCCATTCATTTAAAGAGTGCGTAACAGCTCACTCGTCAAGAGATTTTTGCGTGGAAAATGTAACGGGGCTAAAGTGTTATACCGAAGATATGGATTTCGTTATTCCTACGGGTTTAACGGAGTGGTAGAGGAGCGTTCCTATCTGCGGTGAAGCTCAATCGTAAGGTTGGGTGGAGCGTTAGGAAGTGAGAATGCTGGAATGAGTAACCATAAGAAAGGTGAGAATCCTTTCGGCCGTAAGAGCGAGGTTTCCAGGGCTACTGTAATAATCCCTGGGTTAGTCGGGCCTAAGCCGAGGCGTAGCAGCGTAGGCGATGGACATCAGGTTAATATTCCTGAACCGGTTATAATTTGTATACTGTGTACGGTAAATTAGTCGAAGCGGATTATTGGTATATATCCGTCCAACTTAGCGGGAACGCAAAAGGAGTGAAAGTTAATCTACGGATTAACGATTTTTGATGAAAGTACTGGCTAGAAAAAGCAGATATACGCGTGGTTATAGCCGCCCGTACCGCAAACCAACACAGGTGCTCGAGTCGAGTAGACTCAGGCTTACGAGAGACCCTTCGCTAAGGAACTCGGCAAAACAGCGACCGTAACTTCGGGATAAGGTCTGCCTCCGCATCATTCGATGCGAGTCGTGTTTCAAGCAATTAGGTTAAGATTAATGGTATATATGAGTATCTTAAACTTCTTTACCGAGATAGAACAAGTCAAATGGCTTAGCTTGGAACGTGGCAAACTCGTATCAAACGATGCGGAGGCCGCAGCAAAAGAGCCCACGGAACTGTTTACCAAAAACACAGGTCTCTGCGAACACGAAAGTGGATGTATAGGGGCTGACTCCTGCCCAGTGCTGGAAGGTTAAGGGGAGTGCTTTACGGTGCGAACTGAAGCCCCAGTGAACGGCGGCGGTAACTATAACCGTCCTAAGGTAGCGAAATTCCTTGTCAGGTAAGTTCTGACCCGCACGAATGGAGTAATCATGTGGGCACTGTCTCGGCGAAGGACTCGGTGAAAGTGCATTGGCGGTAAAGATGCCGTCTGTCCATGCCAGGACGAGAAGACCCCATGGAGCTTTACTACAGCTTTACATTGACACGGGTTACATCATGTGTAGCATAGGTGGGAGGCTTTGAAAGCAGATACGCCAGTATTTGTGGAGCCACAGGTGAAATACCACCCTTGATGTAGTCTTTGTCTTACCATTGCCGTTATCCGGTAATGGGACCGTGTATGGTGGGTAGTTTAACTGGGGCGGTTGCCTCCTAAAGAGTAGCGGAGGCGTTCAAAGGTTGGCTAACTTCGGATGGAAATCGAAGTGATAGTGCATGCGCAAAAGCCAGCTTGACTGCGAGAATTACAATTCGACCAGAGTGGAAACACGGAGCAAGTGACCCGCTGTAAGAACATTGTTCATTGAATGTGGGATCGACAGCGCACACGGATAAAAGTTACCCTGGGGATAACAGGCTTATCGCGCCCAATAGTTCACATAGACGGCGCGGTTTGGCACCTCGATGTCGGCTCATCACATCCTGGAGGGGGAGCACCTTCCAAGGGTTCGGCTGTTCGCCGATTAAAGTGGTACGCGAGCTGGGTTCAGAACGTCGTGAGACAGTTCGGTTTATATCCGGCATGGACGTAAGGATTCTTGAGGAGATTTGTCTCTAGTACGAGAGGACCGAGATGAACGAACCTCTGGTGTATCGATTGTGGCCACCTGCCGCAGTGTCGAGTAGCTATGTTCGGTTAAGATAAGCGCTGAAAGCATATTAAGCGCGAAACTGACTCCAAGATTAGGAATCCCATGAGGACACAGAAAGATGATCTGTTTGATAGGCGCAAGGTGTAAACCTGGTAACAGGCTAGCCGAAAGCGTACTAATAGTCCAATCGCCTTTTTATGTCCATATTCACTAAAATAATCTTGTATTATTGGCGTGAATATGGTAGACTTAACTAGTGTTTGGTGATTATCAAAGATAATCGCTAGTCAATCTAAAATCTTGGCATTACCAAATGATACCAAGGACATCGAAATGAGGTTTTGGCTCACCGCTTAGGAATTTGTGGCGAGTTGAAGCGCAAAACCTTTTTTCGGTGCCCATGGCGCTGGGGAAACACCTGTTCTCATTCCGAACACAGAAGTTAAGCCCAGTAGCGGCGAGCATACTACGAAAGTGGGAAAATAGCACGGTGCCGAATTATAAAAAACTCCTCCTAACCGGTGGAGTTTTTTCGTAATGAGAGTTGTTGAAAATAGAGTGAAGAATGTGATATAATATAAAGTATATGGAATTGGAGGAAAAAAATAAAAACATACTAAAAACTTTTGAAGGATCTTGTTCCTAGCGACTTTTGTTCATTTGCATACGCATACTTATCACTCATGCTTGATGGTTGACTAAAATTGACGCTTTGATTGACAATGTTAAAGCTAATGGAATGGAAGCTGTGCTATAACTGACCATGGGTACATATGTCTGGTGCTATTGAGTTTTTTAAAGAGGCTAAATCTAAAAGGTGTTAAGCCTATCTTTAGTATTGAGACTTATGTTGCGGCAAGAACTCGTTTTGATCGAGATCCATGCGCATGATAAACCACGATATCACTTGAGTCTTGTTGGCAAAAAACCAAATTGGATGGCAGAATTTTGTGCTCACCTCAACAAGCTATGGATGGAGGGCAATATTATAAACCGCGTATAGATCATGATATCATGGATGACATTCAGAAGGGTATTGTTTGTTTGAGTGGCTGTGCTGATCTGAAATCTCAGAATCAATTCGTTCTGGGAGATTTTCTGAGCAAAGCAAAAAGGAACTTGCAAAGTGGTATCAGTCGGTTTATGGTGAAGATTTTTATCTAGAACTACAAGATCATGGTCATCCAGATTGTCCCTAATCACTGGGAGGTTCAAAGAGAGATCAATGATGGTCTCTTTAAACTTCATGATAGAGCTTGATATTCCAATGGTTGTAACGTGTGATTCACACTACTTTAACCCATGAAAATCAAGATGCACACGAAATCCTACTTTGTGTTGGAACGGGCTCATACTTGAACGACGAAAAGCGTATGAGCCTAAAAAGAGTTTGATCTTTTTGTTACTGAATCCTAGAGACATTATCGAGCGCTGGGGAAAAAGTTGATCCCTGAAATTATTTTGAAATACCAAAACGTATTGCAGAAAAAGTAAATTTTCGAATTTGAGTTCGGGAAGATCTTTAATCCCAAAATTTCCACTACCCAGAAGGTGAAGATAGTGAAAAAGGCTTATTTAGATAAGCTAGTTTTTCAGGGAGTTTAGGTGAGAGATATGGTGGAATTCCTATGATGAAGTTAAAAAGATGTCGATTCCAGATATTCGTAAGAAACTTTACCAGAAAATGTTTTAGATCGAGTTGATATGGAGCTTGGGGTGATCTGATGGAATGGGTTATAACGGTTACTTTTTGATTGTTCAAGATTTTTATTAACTGGGGAAAATCTCAGGAGTATTGTTTTTGGGTCCAGGGCGTGGTTCGTGCTGCAGGATCTATTATTGCTTATGCCTTACATATTACCGATCTTGATCCTCTTGAATATGATTTGCTTTTTGAAAGGTTTTTGAATCCTGATCGAATTTCTATGCCTGATATTGATGTCGATATTCAAGATACGCGGCGAAATGAAGTTATTCAATACTGTACGGATAAATATGGTATTGACCGTGTGGCGAATATTGCAACTTTTTGGTAAAGATGATGGCTAAAAACGCCGTTCGTAGATGTGGCGCGAGTTTTGGAGGTTCCATATTCTGAGGCAGATCGGTTTGCTAAAAGTTGGTTCCAGATCCAGACGCAAGGTAGGCATACACCGCTTCGGGTTTCGCTCGAGAACGATCAGGATTTAAAGCATGAATACGAAACAAATCCAACTGCTAAAAGACTGTTTATGACTTTTGCTATGCAGCTCGAGGGTACTATTCGAAACCATGGCGTCCATGCTTGTGGAGTTGTGATTGCACCAGATGATCTGATGAAAATACCTGCCGCTTGAAATGGCGCAAAAAGGTGTTGTAGCAACTCAAGTTCCGATGGGACAGGTTGAAGATTTGGGTTTGTTGAAAAATGGACTTTTTGGGCCTTAAAAACCTTTCAATTATTTCTACTGCCCAAAAATTATAAAACGAACGTATGGTGTGGATATCGACCTTCGAAATTAGATCTTAACGACAAGAAGGCTTATGAGCTGCTAGCACGGGGTGATTCTACCGGTGTTTTTTTCAGCTTGAATCTGCAGGAATGAAGCGTTATCTTCGAGAGCTTAAACCTTCGAAATTTGAAGATATTATTGCGATGGTGGCACTATATCGCCCTGGGTCCAATGAGTGAAATTCCGAAGTTTATTGCACGAAAACATGGCGAAGAGCCTGTGACATATTATGAAGATCATATGGAGAACGCTTTAAAAAACACATATGGGATTCTTGTTTACCAGGAGCAATTCATGCAGATTTCAAAGGAAGTTAGTGGATTTACTGGTGGTCAAGCCGACACTCTTCTGAAAGGCCGTGGGTAAGAAAAAATTGACCTAATGAAGAAAAATGAAGGGTGAGTTTATTGAGGGCGCAGTCAAACACTCTAATGCTGATCGTGCAGAAAGTTGAAGCTTTTTGGGATCACCTTGAAAGAGTTTTGCGAACTATTGTTTTAATAAAGTCGCACGCCGCTTGTTACGCTTTGATTGCGTATTGGACGGCGTATATTAAGGCTCACTACCCTGATGCTTTTATGGCAGCCTTAATGACGGCAGATTCTGATGATACTGATCGACTAGCTATTGAGATCGCCGAATGTCGCTCAATGGGAATTCAGGTTCTTGGACCTGACGTGAACGAATCATTTAAAGACTTCGCTATCGTACCTCATGAAAAGAAAATTCGTTTTGGTCTTTTGGCTGTTAAAGCTGTCGGTTCAGGTGCTGTCGACGCTGTTTTGGAGGCCAGAAAAACGGGCGGAAAATTTAGTTCAATTTTAGATTTTGCAAAACGCGTGAATGCGCGTCAATTCAATAAAAAGGCTTGGGATTCATTAATTATGACAGGAGCTTTTGATGAATTCGGTACGCGATCCGATCTGCTGTTTAATTTGGAGCGGATTCAAGAATATGGTTCAAAAAGCCAAAAAGAGGCTCTTTCTGGACAAACAGATTTATTTGGTTTTGCGGGTGCAGATGATATGCGGGTTGAATCTACCGTTGAACTTTTAACTGCACGAAAACAGCATACTAGACAAAGAGCGTTTAACTTGGGAACGTGAATTATTGGGACTATATGTATCTCAGCGCATCCCATTAGATCGTTATGTTAAATATTTCGAAGAACAAACACAACCCCTTTCACAGGTTCAGCCAAATACGGATGGGCAAAAAGCAACAATTGGCGGGATAGTGATTGATGTTCGAACGATTATTACAAAAAGCGGAACAAAAATGGCCTTCGTTAAAATGGAAGATAAAACTGGCGAAGGTGAGGTGATAATCTTCCCAAATCTATATGCTGAGATTAGCGATAGATTAAATATTGATGCCGTATTTAAAAATTGAAGGCAAAAAGTATCAGCAAGAGATCGGGATGGTAATTTAAAACCAGATGCGCAAATTATAGCTGAAACAGTTTCGGTATATAACAGATGAAGAATTGAGAATTATGAATCAACTGGCCATCGTGCAGAAGGCTTTGAAAGGCTAGAAAAGTACCACAAACTAAGACTGTTTCTCAAAGATGTTTCGAATGGCAAAAAACATACATTCTCCCTAATAATGGAACAGTTTCGAAAGTGCAAAATCTCAAACGAAATACCGAATAAATCTCGTTCGGCAGAAAATTATCAGGCAGAAAAATACAAAGGGTATTTTTACACATCAAGAATCCGAGCGATCATAAATCTTTGCTTTCAGTAAAGGAAAATCTGTGAAAAATTCCCTGGAATGAGTGAAGTGATCTTGGTTCTTGGTGAAGTTGAAAAATCTGCAATTCGAATGCGTTTTAAAGTTGATCGAAATTCAGAACTACTTAAAGAGTTGGTTTTGACTACTTGGTGAAGAGTGCGTGGTGCTTAAAGATTAATTGTAAAATAAAAATCTCCAGAGTTTCTGGAGATTTTTATTTACTATATAGTATGCTATTTTTCAAAAGGTTGCGCAAGTTGTAGTTCTGGATGTGCTTCAGCGATTCGCATTAATTCATTGTATTTTGCAACACGATCAGTTCGTGAAAGAGATCCAGTTTTAATTTGTCCACATCCTAAACCGACAGCCAAATGGGCGATTGTTACGTCTTCTGTTTCGACCTGAGCGGTGGCTCATTACAGTGTTATAGCCATTGTTTGAGCTAATTTTACAGCATTTCGATAGTTTCTGTTAGAGAACCGATCTGGTTTGGTTTAATAAGAATAGCATTCGCAACACTTTAAATCAATTGATTTTTGGAGAAGTTTTGAATTTGTAACCATCAAATCGTCACCAACAAGTTGAATTTTTGCCAAGACGTTCTGTAAGAACTTTCCAGCCATCCCAATCGTTTTCAGCAAGTCCGTCTTCGATTGAAACAAAAGGATATTTTGAAGTCAAATCTTCATAGAATTCGATCATTTCTTCACTAGAAAGAACTGCATCGTTAGCTTTCAGATCATATTTTCCATCCTTATAGAATTCACTTGAAGCTGGATCTGATGCAAAAGCGATATCTTTACCAAGTTCATACCAGCGTCTTTAATAGCTTGAGAAATTAATTGTAGAGGCTCTTCATTTCCGTTTTGAACTTTTGGCGCGTAACCACCTTCATCACCAACAGTTGTTGGGTAGTTTTTTGATTTAAGAACTTTTGCTAAAGCGTGGAAAGTTTCGGCACCCATTTGGATAGCTTCGAAAATATCTTTAGCGCCAACAGGCATAATCATATATTCTTGAATATCGGTTGCCCATCCAGCGTGTGCACCACCATTCATAACATTCATCATTGGAAGTGGAAGATTTGGAGTTGAGTTGGTTTTTTCGGCGATATATTGCCAAAGTTCAACACCTTTTGCGTTTGCTACAGCTTTTGCTATGCAAGAGATACTGAAAGGATTGCATTTGCACCTAGGCCAGCTTTATTTTCAGTTCCGTCAAGATCGATCATAATTTTTATCGATAGTTTCTTGATCTTCCGCATTTTTACCGATCAAGGGCTTCTCGAATCTGGTTATTAACAGCTGAAACAGCCTTATAAACTGATTTTCCGCCAAAAAGCTTTGTCACCGTCGCGAAGTTCAAGAGCTCACCTGATCCTGTTGATGCACCGCTTGAACTGCTGCACGGCCAAAAAGCTCGCTTTCTAAAATTACATCCGCTTCAACTGTTGGATTGCCGCGGGAGTCTAAAATTTGTCGTCCTTTGATATCTTTAATTATGTATTCCATACTTCCATTTTAGCACCATAAAAATCTTTTAGTAAGTGCTTTTATGAAAAATAATAATTTGCTCAATAACTGGTTAAAATATGCTATAATTACGAATAGTATGAAAATATCTCGAAGAAAAGAAAATACAATAGTTTTCTTTTAAAAATTTTATAATGACGGCTACGGTTTTAGGTGTTGTCTTGTTTTGATTTTCCTAACCCAAGGTTGGCGCCTAGATGAAAAATTTGAAGTTCAGAGAACTGGTTTGGTTCAGTTTAACTCTTTCGATCCCAAATTCCAATTTCAGAAATAGATACCCTTACCAGAAGGTACGCCGACAAAAAATTTAGCCACACCCGGAAGGCACGAATTTTCAATTTGGAAAGAAGGCTATCAAACTTGGTGGCGCCAAACAGAAGTTAGGGTTGGTGAAATTTTGTGGTTAAACTATGCACGCTTAGTTCCTAAAAAGATAACAGAGAAAAGTTTTTGAATATTCCGAATCTAAAAATGCTTTTTGTAGCTCCTGATAAGAAAAAGATTTTCGCCATATCAGAAGATTCAAACAGCGAGGCTGTATTTTGGCTAATCGACATTTCGGATCGAGAGCCAAAAATATCAAAACTAAATTTTAACTCAAACATTTTCGAACGAAATAATCAAACTTCAGAAACGTCTGGAAAAAGATAAATTTTTATAAAATCGCAGATAATTTAAAGGTTTCAAAGATTTCTAATGATAACAAAAAGGCGATGAGTAGGGAGTTTTAATAATGGTGAAAAGCTTGATTGGTTGATTTTAAATTTCGAAAATCCTACAGAATCTATAAATCTAACTCAAAAGTTTCATCTTGATTTTTCTAAGCTGGCGACCTCGAGTGATGACGCTAACAAGTTCAATTGGGCTTTCTGGAACGGACTTACGGAACATAATATTTCGAATAATACTATTTCTGCTGCATTTTTAAATAACATCGTTGATTTTGAAATTTATGATAAGGAAAAATATTGCATACATTCAAAAATGTTAAAAATGGTGAATTTTCAGTTGGTGTAAGGCGTGACGACAAAAATAATGAGACGACAAGTGGTTTTAAAAACCAACCAAAGATTGCTGATAGGACGATATTATAGGAAAGTTATCTTTATGTGGCTGAAGGGTCGAAAATTAACATTTATAAGTCTGCGAGCTGGTCGGATGGCTTACAGCTAATCAAAAGTGTTGAATGTTGGTTTTTGATGCCGGATTATCTAAAGCTTAACGGTGAGTCGAGGATTCTTAATTGCAAAAGAAAGGGAAATAGTGTTTATTCTTACGATCTTGAAACTCGCAATAACTATACATATACTTCAGTTGATGGAGATGAAATTAGGTATGATGACTTTGTTCTAGGGGAATATTCTGAAGGTAAACTGGTAATTTCGGATTTTGATAGTATGAATCGCATGTTTTTATCGAAGGGGTTGGCAGATTTTCCATTTACAATTTCTGCAAATAATAAGTTTATTTATACTTTTATAAAAATGATAACGGCACATTTTTCGATAAATCGAATGAATATGACAACAGAAGAGTAGCCTAGGCTACTTTTAAGATTACTATGAATAATAAAAAAATAAACCTATTTAAGGTTTATGAAATAAAAATCTATTATATGGTGCGGGTTAGGGAGACTCTAACTCTGGCCTCTTCCATAAGGAAGGCTCTAACAACTGAGCTTAAACCCGCGTATGTTAATATTTTAGCAAAAATATTAACTAAGTCAAGGATTTTTAATGAAAATTCTTTCAGAAAAATCTACTATTTCCATTTTGTATTTTGAAAGTTTTTCTTTATAGATAAATTCATTTTTGATGATGTGCCTCGTCCCATTCACCTGGTCCGAAAACAACTACCTGAGTATTTTTAAGACCATTAACAAACTCTCCTTGGTCTGTTGCACCAGGGCTAATCATGATCGATGACTCTGTTATGCCTGCAGATTTTAATAGGTTCTTAATAACTGTTGAGTTTTCTGAAACGAGAGTTGATGGTACGGGATCGCTATGATATTTCCAAGAAAATCCATATTTTTGGCTAGAAGATTAAAGCATGTTTTTGAAATCCGCGTCAAGCTCTGGTGTTGTTCGTATATCTAGAACTATTTCGGCAGAGGTTGCTGTCTTATTAGGGGCTTTGTTTGTCTCCAGCGCTCAAAGAAGTTGGGACTAAGCTAGGTTTCTAGATAGATATTTGAATATTTACTACCCCAGCTGTTAAAAATAGTGTCGATATTTAATAAGAAATTTGAAGCTTTCGAAAAGTGCGGATTTTTGATAATTTTCTTGTTGTGAAGCATGTCCGCTTTCTCCGGTAAATTTTAAAGTTAGAAATCTGTTTCACAGTGGCCGATTTCGATATTTTTATTGTTTGTTGGCTCAGCGATAATTCCGAAAATTTCTTTATAGTTAAAACCAGATTGTTGATTTAGCCATTTTACAAAATTACGACTTCCACGACCATCGATTTTTCATTTGAAACCGCAACAAGCCAGAGATCAAAATTGCTTTTTAAAATTTCCTTCTTTAATAAAAATCTAATGCTCGCGATAAATTGGGCAGCTAAGCCGCCTTTCATATCGCTCGCGCCGAGTCCGATGATTTTTCGTTCGTTTCGATTGCTTTGCCAAGGTGATTTATCCCAAGCATTTAAGTCTCCAGCAGAAACGGTATCGATATGACCGGTTAGAATAATTGCTCGATTATTTTTAGATTTCGATCTTTGGAATTTCGAGATCTTGAAAAAGGCCCGCCGCAAAAATCTTCATTTTGCCACACTTTGCTGATGCAAGAAATCGGCTAAACTCAGAATTTTAGTTTTCATTGCCTGAAACGCTTTCTATTTCGATTAATGTTAATTCGATTTCATTCATTTTATAAAACCTCTATTATTTTTCGCTTAGAGTAGCTTCAACTGTTTTAACTAATTTTACAAACTTCGCCCTCAATTTGAATTATTATGTTCTGTGGATTTTAAAATTAATTTTAATAGATTTTTACGGGCTGAGGTATTTTTTCCGAAAATTCCTCGAAGCAAAAAGGAGAATTTTGTATTAATCTCGCTGAATTGAAAACTCAAACCCAAAATTGTCAGCATCTGTTTTGTTTATAGAACTACGCATAATTCAGCCATTCGTGGACCATTCCTAAAAACGATATCTGTTGGATTTTGTGAATTTTATCAAATTTATTTTGTGTCGGTTTTAATTTCTGATATGTTCAAAACGTGATTTCGACAATGCTGAAATAAAAGCGAGTTGCAGCACTAAGCGAGAGAATTAAGCGCATGTTTCGATTGTGGATTTTTCAAAACTTTCCGAATTTCTTCGACCTTCAAAAATCTCAGCCATCTCTGCGGTTAAGCCAATCGTTGCATAAAGCGGCATATTCTAAAAAGATCCATTAATTTTTAATTCAATCGGGCGGATTTTAGCTTTAACTTCAAGTTTTTCGAAAGCCTCTATTGCGGCTTTTCCGCTATTTTTGAAAAACTGTGAGCGTAATCACTAAAATTACCGAAGCCTGTGAATTTTATCTTTAAGTTTTTCTTTCCCGAGAGTGCTGCGGCGTTGGCGGCAATATGCGCAGTTCCATCACCGCCAGCAACAAGAATAATATCTCCATCTTTTAATCCCTTGGCCATTTCTTGCGCATTTTCCATTGGTGAAGTTGGCTGAATTTCAAAAGTTGTGACTGATCGAAATGAGCATCTTCCAAAAAGGGGAGGATTTTTCTGAATCAATTCAAAACCACTCGAACGTGGATTGATAACGAGAATAAGATGTTTTTCATAAGTGTTAGTATAACATATTGAGTTTTTACAACTAAAGAGTAAAAGAAAAACGCTCAAAAATTGAGCGTTAGGGTTGTGTAAAACTACTTTATAGTATCCTACGGACTCATAATAACTGTTTTTTGAAGCCTTTTGTCATAGAGACCTGAGATTTGTATTTTTCACCATCAACGATTTTCCATCCGGTGAATTTACATTCATTCTCGCCTTTATCGTATAGCTGAGTTGGTACGATACGAGCATCATTACTGCCTTCCAAATATACGTGCACCGGTTTATAATTTGTCTTTCTTTTTTCCGGTGCCAATTTGCTATTGAATTCTGCTATCGCGCAAAATTCAATAAATTTGGTTTCACTGTCATGTATTATTTTCCGCTTCTCTTGTAAGTAGTTAACCATGTAATGTTCCTCCTATGCTCTAAATAGAATGCTTATATTATAGCACAAAAAGAGCAATAAATCAAGAGGTGTTAGATGTGTTCTTTAATTCCATTTCCAGCTAAATAGTTTTTCAAAAAATGTTAGAGAATTTCGAGGGAGTGAAGCTTGGCTTGAATTTTGCGATTGACTGTCTTCTTTTGGTGCTGCTTCTGCTTTTGTTGGATCTGGAGAAACTTGTTCAGCAAATACTAGAAGGCGTTTTTCGGCGGTTCCAATTGGTACGCAGGTTATCAAGGTTAACATAGGTTTATCTGTTCCGACTTGAACGCGATTAACTTGGTTTGGAAGCACAACTTCAGATCTTGTAACGTTGTAGGTATAACGAACTCCGTTATAGTAGCATAAATAACATCTCCTTTTTGGAGTTTATCGAGCTGAGCAAAGATGAATTTATAATCTCCTGTGTCAAAAAGATCGTTGCTTGAGTGGCCACTCAATACCGTGTTTCCGTTTTTTCCGGGAACAGCATTCGCCCCAGGAATTGCAAAATGAGCAACTCCTTTTTTCCATCGCTTTTAAGTTGGAGATGCGCTATCATTACCAACTCCATAAATTACAGGAACGTCAACATTTATTTTAGGGATTATTAGTTTAGGTTCTTGACTAACTGAATTTGTAGAATTTGGACTATAAATAACGCGCCGCATCAGAATTTCGGGTGCAACATAAGCTTCGACAGATGCAAAAATTAAACGGTTATATTGCAGAGAACATAAACAATACACACTACAATAATCGCAGAAAAAAATTGGTACAAAATGTCGTGATTTGCGAATTTTTATCAGTTTGCTCTACGAGCTTTTGCTGAGATGTCTAGTTTAACTAAAGCGCGTTCTTTTCTTTTGACTTTCGGTTAATTTCCTCTATAACTTCTGGCTGAATATTGGCAATTTTTCTGTTGCTCTAAAGGCTGCAGAATAATAATTTGCATAATATTTTTGATAATAATTTTGCTAAGCTGCATGATACCGCTTCCACTGTTCGCTCATTTGCTGTTTTGACTGTTTTTGATAGGTGTTTTGAACAGATTGTTGAGGTTTGTGAGACGGGTTTTTCGAAAGAGTTAGTTTTATAATATCTTGTTTATTTTTGGAGCGGTTGGATATTTTTGTCTTGATTTAAAATCGACAGTCTCTTGACCGACGCCAGAGTTGAAATCTGCTTTTGGTTTTGATTGGAGCGGCTGCGAAACTTCAGAAATTGATTTTTATTAAATCTTCTCGTTGTTTTTCTATATTTTCTGTATTTTTGAGATTTCAAATAATCTGCAAGGTTTATTTTTGCGGGTGTTTGATTTTTCTTGCTGATTTTGGATTTCGGCTTGTTGCTCGGTATTTACTATAGATTTGTTCAACTTTTTGTCTTCGAAAATCGATTGCGGCATGATTTTTGACCCTCAAGAAGGGAGTTTTGTGTTTTTCGCTCAGGGATTCTTAGACCGTTATCCTGATTTTTATTATTATCATTCATTTCTATTGCTTTTTCCTTATTCTTAGTATACAATAGATATTAGGTTATGTAAATAACCAAAAACATAATCGATAGTCGTGAACATATCAGCCGCGATGGTGGAATTGGTAGCACGCTAGACTCAAAATCTGGTGAGACATACGCTCGTGCCGGTTCAAGTCCGGCTCGCGGTACCAAAAGTTGACTATATGATTTTATTGGATCCATAGAACGAAAAATTCTATGGGTCTTTTATGAAAACCCTTGATAGTTAGAATAAAGTAAAAATATACATAAGCTAAATGGGGAAGAAAATGAAGAATGAAATTATTATAAACGGGAAAAATATGATGCAACTACTGGGGCGCATCAGGTGCAGCCGAGAATCCCAAATTAATATACAACACGATGTTTCGAAAATTCATGATAATCTACAACGCTCAAGCACGTTAAATCGAAAATATGTAAGAGTTCCAAAAAGGCAAGGTGTTTCATTACATCAAGATGAAATGATTAGTCAGTTTAAACGTCGTCATGATTATCAAGAGGCGATTTGCGCGTACGTGAAGCGAAAAGAGAGTCACGAAGACAGGATTTTAATCTCTCGTTTCTCGAAAGAGTCTAAAAATTATTTCCCCGATTTCGAAAAGAGCAAATTAAAAAGTGGAAGAAATTGCACCATTTAAAGAACATCAATTGTACAAAAAGTAATGAAGAGCTTCGTTCTAAAAAGATTCAAAATAAGCAGTTATCAGATCGTGCAATTAGAATTTTGAAATTAATCAAGCTGTTGAAAATCTCGCCAGAAAAGTCAAAAAGCCGAACATTCATTATAAAAAGTGCACAGAAAACAATTTGTCAGTTTATCTATGGGATTTGCGGTAGCGGTTCTAGGTATTGGTTATCTAACATGTAAATTTGCCCGATATCTCTAGCAAAATTACATCTTTTCAATCGGGTATGGCGGTGAGAAACGCCATGAGCTTACATTGCTAAAGGATATTCTCGAAAAGGTTTTGCATATTTTGATGGGAAAAATGTTAATTTTGAATATAAGAACGGTAGTGCCAACTATAAGATTCAGCAAATCTCAAAGTAATTGGGATAGCTCGGCGTTATTACAAAATTATGTAAAAGAAAATTGGAGCGAGGACTACTCTACTACACAGCAACGGCCTAACAATATATTCAAATCGACAGGGTGGAATCTGTCTGGGTTAATAACGGAAAATTATACAAAGTCAGAATCATCCGGAAAAATCTCCGAAGAAGGGTTCGAAAAAGAATTGCAACAAGTATGGAATGCATAAAAGTAGCTAAGGCTACTTTTTATTTTTAGGTTGAGATAAAATTGAAGTATAATATATAGCTATGAAAGCAAGAACTCGTTTTGCGTAAGTCCAACCAGTTATATCCATGTTGGAAATATTTCGAAGCGCACTTACCCTATTTAATCGCCAAACAAACATGCGGAGATTTCATTTTAAGAATTGAAGATACTGAGTCAAGCTCCGATTTGTTGAAGGGCGGAAGATCTAATTCTGGATACTCTAAAATGGCTTGGGCTTGATTGGGATGAAGGGCCGGTTTATGGAGATAAAAACCAAGGAGATGGGTGATTTTGGTCCAGACCACCAGACAGCTCGTCGTGAAAAATATCTTGATTGGGCAGAAAAATGATCGAAAAAGGATTGGCTTATGCTGACCCGTATGCTCCTGAAGAAGTTGAAGAATTTCGAAAAGCAAAACTTGAAAAGAGACTTTTCTATATCGTGATCATCGTCCAGAAAACCCACCGGAATGGAAAATTGGAATGCCGCTTTGGGTTTAAAACACCAGAAATTAAAAAGATATAGTTGGCATCAGTGCAGTTATGGGTGATCTTTCTGCAGGGCCAGAAGCTTTGGACAGACTTTATTCTAATCAAGGCGGATGGGTTTGCCACACATATAATTTTCGCATATTATTGATGATTTTGAAATGAAAGTTACACATGTGATTCGTGGGTCTGAATATGTCGCAAGCACACCAAAATATCTTTCGCTTTATGAGGCTCTCGGGATTCAGCCGCCAATTTTAGCGCACTTACCACATATTTTTAGCTCCGGAAGAATAAAAACTTGAGTAAACGTGATGGGGCTAAAAGTGTCAGCGAATATCGTGCAGATGGGATTTTGCCTGAAGCTATGCTTAACTTTTTAGCGCAACTAGGCTGGAATGATGGTACTGAACAGGATATTTTTACGAAAGAAGAGTTAATTGAAAAATTCTCACTAGATCGTGTGCAGAAATCTGGGGTGCAAGATTTGATGAACAACGACTTTTGTGGCTCAATGGGCAGTGGATTCGTCGAATTTCTTTTGGATGAGTTTATTTAATCGTGTGAAAGATTTTTGGGAGAAAGTGCCCAAAATGCTAATGAAGAATATAAAAAGAAAGTACTTGCCTAGTTTTTGATAGGTTAAAAACACTTAAAGATTTACCACTTGCAGTGATTATTTCTTCGCTGAACAAAATCCTGATTTGGAAATGATTTCTAAAAATAAACAACTTAGCTCGAAAAATCACGAATTATTAGATTTACTAGGAAAATCAATTGGTAAATTCGAAAAAGTTGAAGACTGGAACGACGATAAACTTCAAGAATCGATTAAACCAACTTCTTGAGGAAACTGGCCACCGAGAATTCTATTTCAGAATTATTCAATTTCGCTCACTTGGGCTCCATTTTTCGCCAGCACTAAATCAAACATTGCGAGTAATTGGCAAAATGAAAGTATAAAACGACTTAAAAACTCTTTCAGGGAGATTGAAAAATGTATAAAGCTCGGCACGTGTACGAGGCTTTATTTTTAATGATGAAATTATTTCAACAATATCTTTAGGGTTTTCCATAAGGGAGTAGGTGGCCCAGTTTTTGGTATGACTTTCGAAATTGCTTTTTGGAAAAATTTCTTTCAAATTTTTCTCACAAAGGTTCAACGGTCGAATCATTTTCCAATAAAAGCAATTTTAACAAAATTTTTATCAGAAAAATTATTAGCATTAATGCTATTGGAATAGTTTTTCTGGGATAGTAATCTTTTGGGGAATGTTGGCACATATTTTGAAAAACATTTTTAATAACTTCAAGTGACCATGAATCAAAGGCAACTTTAAGGGGCGAGAATATTGGTAGATTTGATAAAACCATAATAGTTTTTGAGATGGAGACAAGCCTTCATGCCCGCTAGAAGGACTTGGACTGAAGGACGGGGTTTATGATGATTGTTGGGATGAAATTTCCGGATCGCTGACGAAATAGCAGCTAAATGAATGCGCTACAATCAGATCTATCGTATCGTGTTTGTTTAGTTCGTTGATTAATTTTTGTATAAAAGTGTGAAAATCTTCAATTTTTCAAAAGTTTCAAGCGAGCTTTGCCGTGTGGGTAATTCGCAAATAATAATTGAATATTTTTTGAGCTCAAATCTAGAGGTGTATAAACCGAAATAATTTCCGCCAAAACCATGAAAAAGTACTGCAGTTGGTTTATGGATATTTTGATAAGTTGAAATCTTGTTTTGTCGATATTGATAAAAATATGTTTAAGATCGCCAATCTCTTAGGTTCATTAATAAATTATAGCATTTTCAGGATTAAATAAACATTACTCGAAAAGTTTAAAATATGATATAATTTTAATTAAGCATAAGAATTTTTAAATAAAAAGAAAGGAAGAAATGGCGAATCCACTACGACTTGTAATGATTCGACACGGGCAGAGCAGTACAAATATAGTTCAACACGCGCAAAAACTTGGTAGGAAGATTGATTTGGAGGAAAAAGAGTCAGAGACACGTGCGGATTGGCGACAGCGACTTTCGCCGGAGAAGAGCAAGCTAGAGAGCTGAAAGAGAACTTGCAAAGGTTTATGGGAGTTTAGATGATTCAAAAATATTCATCACCTTTTTATTCGCGCAAGAGAGACTGCTGTAATTTTAAGCGGTGAAAATCAATATTTTTGATTGATGATTTATTAGCGGATGACGAATTGGGGTATTTATGGCCGTGTTAGTGTTAACGAGCGGCGATAACTTCCCTTTATCTGTTAAGTATTTATATAATGATCCGTTTTTATATGCGTCTTGATGGGGGTGAAAAGCATTTTGATGTTTATGTAAGATTTCGAACTTTCACGAGATAGATTAAAAAGAAGATTCAAACCAGAATGTACTTATTGTTGCTCATACAGCATTAAATTCAGTACGTGTTATCTGATAGAGGGTCTTTTTGCCGGAAAAAGTGGAATGATATGTCGAAAAGATATATTTATGACATCCCCAACCTGCCAATTGAGTATTGAGAGTTACCCGCTAGATGCTAGCGATGTTCGTAATGTGTATCTTAGCGAAGGGTTTTTTGAACCTAGGGGTTGAAGCTGATGGAAAATATGGTAATTGGGAAGAGTTCGATGTTCGAAGAGATTTTTCTAATAGTGAGCTGAGGGAACAAATTTTAGAAAAATGAACCTTTTTTAAAAATAAACTATTGACAAAGCATAACTATTTTGATAATATATAAAACATAGTTGATGTGTTATCAAGGGCGATGTTTGTTTTCTCCCTAAATAACACTCATAAATAAAAATAAAATAACAAAAACCGCCCAGGGTGGGCACACATCAACAAATAAAATACTGCTTGAAAAAGTAGTGATTTTGGCATTATAATAAAGAAGATTATGTTTAAGAAAAGGAATTCGAGACAAAAACTTGAAAAATATGTTCGAAGATATTTTGAAGAACATCCAGATATTAAATTGTTGCAGTTGCCGGATCGGTCGGAAAGAACAAGTACAAAATTAGCTATTGCTTGCCATTTTTAAGTCAGAAATATCGAGTGCGTTTACTGAAGGCAATCATATGCACGCACTCAGTGCTCCTCTTGCTATTTTAGGTATAAATTTTCCTGCAAATCCAAGAAATTTTGGCAATGTATCAAAGTTTTTAAGGCTGCTCGAAAGCGGATTAAATCTCCAGCTGGCAGTGAGCCTGAGGTGATTATTCAAAAGAGCTTGGAACTGATCATCCTGGTGATATCGCTCAATTTGGAGCTTATCTTTTTGCGGACATTTCAATAATTAGCATCTGCTACCCTGAGCATAGTGGGTGGTATGATTGATGCAGTAGCTCAAGAAGAGCTCGATGCTGCAACTTATGCGAAAATTGCAATTTTAAACCAAGATGATATTAATGGTGAATTTTAAAATATCTTAGGGAATTCAACTTTTCCACTTATAGCTCAAACGGTGGAGCTAACTACATTTTATCCCTAATGATTTTTCACTTCTTGAAGGGTTTGGTGGTAAGATTCAAACCCCAGAGTTCGGAGAAATACCCGTTCGAGCAAAAGTTTTCGGGGAGCATTCTTTAAGACCTATAACTGGTGCCATGCTGTTGCTATTAAGTTAGGGTTGAACCCGCAAGAAATTATAAATATGCCTAGCAAGCTTAAAACCTGTACCTGTCCGAATGAACTTTATGCGAGGTCTGGAAGATTCCGTGATTAATTGACGATACGATAATTCGAGTCCTGCGGCACTAACCGCAGCAATTCAGACTCTTTATGCGCTTTCGCTCCTTCAAAGATTGCCGTTATTGGTAGTATGAATGAGCTTGGCGAATCTTCTGCGATGGAACATCAAAGGATTGGAGAGATGCTTGACGGTGTTGAGCTATCTTGGGTTGTTACTGTTGGTGAACAGGCCAATAAGTATTTGGCTCCAGCCGCTCGTTTGCGTGGCTGTCAGGTTTATGAGGCAAAAATGCTATCGATGCTGGTATATTTGTTCGTAAGATTATGGAAAAAGGGCGCTTTAATCTTGTTGAAAGGTTCTCAGGGGATGTTTATCTTGGAAGAAGCAACAAAAATGCTTCTTAGAAATCAGGAAGATGAAAAATGGCTTGTTCGCCAAGACGAAAAATTGGAAGAAGGTTAAGCATGATTTTTCGCAAGTTTTGCTGAAATTGCTGAGGATGAGGTTTAACGGTGGAAATTTTACCAATCGTTAATGAACGAGATGAAATTATTGACGAGATTGATAAATCTATTTTTGATAAAAAGACCAGCAAAATCTACAGGGTTGTTTCGCTGATTTTATTTAACGGAATGATGAATTCTTGATTCAACGTCGAGCTTTTCGAAAAAAACTTTTGCGGGAAAGTGGCAGTTTTTCGGCATCTGCTGGTCATGTTCAAATTGGTGAAAGTTACTTAGATGCGATCTATCGAGAAACTATTGAAGAGATTGGCTTAAATCTGAAGCCGCGCTGATTTTATTGAAGTTGAAAAAAGTTTTTATTCACACTAAGAGAATAAAAGCGCAGATTTATGCAGTTTTTGCAGCTAAAGTCGATTTCAATCTTGAAGATTTAGCTATCTTACATAATGAAGTTGCAGAAGTTAAAGCTTGTAAATCTTACCGAGTTTAAAGAGATGATCCGAGAAAATCCAGATGGATTATGGATTCTTTTGGGTTTTCTTTAGAAATTATTAAAGACGCGCAAGAAAAAGATATAATCGTTCGCAGGCAATTTTATAAAGGGCGATTCCTGTAGCAACCGATACGTTAAAACTTTCTTTTACCAAACATTGGGATTTCGAGAGTTTTATCGCACAAGTCAATTAATTTTTCTGAGATACCGTCAACTTCTTCACCTAAAAAGTAAGGCTATTTTAGCGTGGGGCTGATCTTTTAAAATTGAGTGCTGTTCAAGTGCAAATATTTCGAAATTTTTGTAAGATTTTGGATTGTATCGAGAATATTGTCAGAAATTTCTGCTGGTACGATCTTTTCTGCGCCAAAGGGCGGTTTGTGTGTTGGGAATCTATGCGCAATGTGGGGTAAACGGTTTGGTAAAATTCTCGTCTGGTCAAAATTGGAAAAAGGTGAATATCCGCTAAAAATAATTTTTCGAGACACCAAAAGCCTTCACTAAGTACGTGAAATTGCTCAATATTATGTGTTGAGCGAGATATTGTGCGCTCAAAACAACTATTTCACGATTCTGTTTGCGATTGCGGTTTTCGAGAGAGTTTGGATTTTCATTATCTTAATTTTATCAAATTTCTTTAAAAATAAAAAGAGCCCTGAGGCTCAAGTTAGTGTATTTATTGCCTTTAAAAGCGATCTAGAACTCGGCAATAATTTCATAGGCGCATTTTCTGTTTTGCTTGTGAGGCGTTTTTATATCTATACTGAACGTGCATTGGTCTTCAAATTTAACCCTTTCGAATTCTATCGTTATTTTCTTTGAAAGAGTTTGATTTTGAAAATCGTTAAAACCATAAACTCTAATAATAGATCTATCCGTTGAAACTCTACTAATTTCGACAATAAATTTGTCATTAATATTAAAAGAAGAGTCCCAGTTTTTATTAGAAGGGAGACGTTTAACATTTTGGCAACCACTATGGTTTGTTCCAGTATATATAAAGTACTACTAGTCATTTTTTAAGACCTCGATTCCTGAAAATATTTTCGCTTCAGCGATGCCGATATTTTAGCATATTGAAAAATAAAGTGCTTGATAAAAATTAGATTAATGGAAGAAGATAAAGTTCAGTTAATGCGTCGGCAAAAAGGAAGAAGCAACTCGAGCAGCGTGCTGGTATTTTTAAACAACTTATCTTGACACTAGGAATTTGAAAATATTTTCCACTAGCTAGAGATCTTTTTGACTAACGAACAAATGTATCGTGCTTTTGGCGCCACTACAAATTGGTGATATTGATACGAATAAACCTTGGAGGATTATGATTGCAGGTCAAACTCCGCGTTCAGTAATACAAAAATTGAGTAGAAAAAATATCAGGAAGAAGGTAAAAACTCTTGAGCTTTTCTTAATTTCTGAGAGTGCTTGGAAAAATATTATGCGGAGATACGATCCGCCAAAAAAGATTATTTATGATGATATTGAAATTGCTGGAGAGGGTGATAGTACTACCTTAGATAAAAGTTAGCCAAACCTAGCAAATGTTGCCTCTGATCAGGTTTTTGATTACTTGATTGATCAAGCAGATGAGGCTTGGCGCGAGCGATATTCACATCGAAAAATCAACGTCAGACAATTCGAATTCGAATGCGTGTTGATGGTGCACTTCACCCGGTTGCTGAACTTGGGCGGGATCGGTACCGTGTATATTATGGGTGAACTTTCTTCGCGCGCAGGGGTTTCAAGTGCTTCAAAAACTTCGCAATCTGGGCATATGCAGAAGGATATTTATCGTGATGGAACTTCACATCTTTTAAATTTGCGTGTTGAAACCGTGCCAACAATGTATGGGATGGATGCTGTGATGCGTTTGTTCAACTTTGATGAAAGTATGCTGCAACTTTGATTTGCGCAGGATTGCGCCAAAAGAGCGAGCGGAAATTGATGAAATTATTTCACATCCACGCGGAATGGTTTTGATGGTTGGTCCAACTGGTTCAGGTAAATCAACGACACTCTACTCCATGCTCAACGCTTTAAATACTCTCGATCGCAGATTATTATCACTCGAAGATCCGATTGAGTATGGGATTGGTGGAATTTCGCAAATCCCTATTGATACAACGCACGGTGCAAGCTTTGCCGACGGTTTGCGCTCGGTTTTGCGTCTTGACCCAGACGTCGTGATGGTTGGTGAGATTCGTGATAATGACACTGCACGAACGGCAATTCAAGCTTCGATTACGGGACACTGGTGCTTTCGAGTTTTCACGCCAATTCAACTAGTGCAGCTTTTTCGCGTATGATTGATATGATCGGGCTAAACCCTATCTTTTCAACAGCGATTCGACTTTTAATAGCTCAGCGACTTGTCCGAAAATTAGACAAGAATGCAAAAGAATATATACCTGATGAAGCAACTAAGAACTGGGTTCGAAGCGTTTTAGATGGGGTTCCTGCAGAAAAAATCCCACAAGATATCTCGGGTGATTTTAAGCTTTGGAAACCAATGCCTTCAGAAGAGAGTCCATTTGGGTATAAGGGGCGAATTGTGGTGATGGAAATGATGGTTGTAAATGATAATATTGCGGCATTCTTGCGTGGTGAAAGGGGGATGATTTCAACCGAAGCAATTGAAACTCAAGCACGTGAAGACGGCTTATTGACACTTATGCAACAGGGTGTAATTTCAGCTTTACGGGGCGATACGACTATCGAAGAAGTAAATCGCGTAATTTAGCTCTTCACAAAACCTAAAAGTGTGCTATAATAAACCTTGATTGTATATATTAAATTTAAAAAGTGAGTGAAAATATGAGTTTTGAGTTAATCAAAAAGCTACGATGCACAGAAAACACATAGTTCTTGACATTGAAAAGTGGCGATACTGTTCGCGTTCACCAAAAATTAAAGAAGGTAATAAAGAGCGAATCCAGATTTTTGAAGGTGATAGTTATTCGAGCTGACCGTAACTCGCATACTTCTCGAATTACTGTTCGAGTGCTAGTGGCGTTGGTGTTGAAATCTTTCCTCTCATAGCCCATTAGTGGAAAAGATTGAAATTGTTCGTCGTTCAAAAGTTCGCCGAAACTATCTTTCATTCTTGCGAAACCGAAGTGGTAAAAGCGCCCGCCTTAAACCAGTTGTGGATCGTGAGGCTGTAAATACTTTACCTGAAGCTCCAAAAGCCGAAGAAAAGGTTGAAGAAAAGAAGAAGCGATAGCTTATGAGTAAAAATCGCTCGTATTTCTGGGCGATTTTGTATCATAGAAATATGATTTTAGGAATCTGATGAGGTTGGTCGCGGAGCTTAGGCTGGCCTTTAGTTGTCAGGGGCTTGCGTTTTGAATAATACAGCAGATTGATGGATTAACAGATTCGAAGGCTCTTACAAAAAGCAACGAGATCAGCAGAAATTCGTGAAAGTCCAGCAATTGTTGGGCTGGGCTGGGTTTCAAATGAAGAATTGGATAAAGATTGGATTAAGCGACAGTTTAAAGATTAGCTACCAGAAAAGCTGTTAAAGAAGTACAAGCTAAATGCAAGGAGTACGGTGTTAGTTTTGATGAAGTTATTGATTGATGGAACTGTTAATTTTTATCAATACTCCACTCGAAAAACATACATCAACGCTAAAAAGGCTGATTTATTGATTTCGAGTGTGTCGGCTGAGCAATTTGCGCTAAAGTTGCACGATGATAATTTTATGGCGGAACTTTCGAAAAACCTGAATTTTCTTGCTATGGTTTCGAAAAAGCATTCAGGGTATGGAACTGCAAAACATCGAGGCGGCTTTTAGCGGAATTTGATGTGAGTAGTTTTCATCGCAAAAAGTTTTCAAGCCAATCATGGAGCTACAGAAAAATCTAAGGAAAAAGTTAGAGAAAGATCAAAAGCATAAAAATAACATACAAAAACTCAGATGATGCAGAAAATTTTGTATGGAGTTTTTAAAACAGGAAAATCATGATATTATAGCAGTAATTGGCGGACAAAATTTTGTGAAATTGATATTGTTTCAAAATATAATAAAGATTATTATTTTACAGAGGTTAAATTTCGAAAAAAATGCTGATTTTTGGTGGGGGCACAGGTGCTATTTCGAAAAAGAAAACTTGAACAGATGAGATTTGCTGCAAACTATTTTTGCACATAAAAATAATCTTTCAAGATGTGAATCTTTATCTCAGCAGGTGCTATTATCGAGGGCGAAGATTTTTGAAAAATTTAATTGGTTTAAAATTTTAGATTAGCAACTAGATAATACATCTTGCATTGCGCTTTTTCTGCTTGAGTAATCCAAAGAGTATTTTTTTCTTTACATCAATTTGGCGTTTAACATAGGTGCAACGAAAATTTTTATTTGAAGGAGCCAGGACGCGGCATCTGAATCGCCTTTTTGTTGATTTGCTGAGCCGTCAACGGCTAATAAATTTAACGGATCATTGGCAATTTCGATACGTTTTTCTTTTTGATAGTTGTTGAGCGCCTTTTGCCAGGCGTCGAAAGCGCAACAACATGATCGATTTGTATAGCAGAAGCGTTTTTGTTTACGTGAAAAGTCAATAGTTTTTTCCGGTATATGGGTCGTTTTAGTGTTCCGCTAATAATTTTACAGTCAGAATTTTCAACAATATTAGTTAAATCACGCTTCAGTATTCGATTTCGAGTATCGCATCCGCTTGAATCTTTCGCCCAACCCTTACCGTATTGATCGCGAGAATAGCTAGTTTTTGGTGCGGTCCTTTGACTTCGAGAGAACTCAATGCGTCTAAAGATTGATTTTATGATTTTTGATTCGAAGAATTATTATTTTTTTGGTATCTTCCAGAAATCGGGCATTGAAAAACTACACCAATCGCAATTAAAAATAAAAATGCTTAAACCAATCGTTTGTCGCTTTTCGAAAGATATTTTTGCTTTTTTTCTCATAAAAAAATATTATAATGGTTATGATATGAATTTTCAACATAAAACTTTTTTAAAGGTATTTGAGCGATTTTTATCGTTTGTTTTAATTTCTGGATCGGTAGCTTTTACATTTTTAAATTGGCGTGGTATTTTTAGATTATATTGCCGCAAAAATATAAAACCGACAGCTGACATCACCCAAATCGTTCAAAGAATAAAACCAACAGACACAGGCAAGACTATTTTTTACGCTTCGAATCCTCAAGTTGAAGATTCAGCAGAGTTTAACGGTAACTGTAAAAATAGCGAAGGGATTCGGCAGTTTTAGGATGCTATCGAGCTGAAAAAATTCATGTATACAATGTTGTGAATGCTAAACTTGATGGAATTAAGGATGTAACTGCGGCACATGAACTTTTGCATGCGATTTGGCAAAGAATGAGTCGGGATGAGCGGATAAAAATCGGCAATCTTCTTGAGGCTGAATATGAAAAATAAAAACCCCAGAGTTTGAAAAGCTTATGCAATCTTACGAAAAACTGAGCCTGGTGAAAAAATAAACGAGCTGCACTCTTTAATTGGTACTGAATATGCGAATATTTCGAAAGAACTCGAAAGCCATTATGCTAAGTTTTTCAAAATCGAAAAAGAGATTGTGCAAATATATCAGGGCTATGACAATAACCTTAAAACCCTAAAAATCAAGCTGAAAAATTAAGTAATGAATTGAAGGCCGAAAAAAAGAGCAAATCGAAGCCTTAAACGCGAAAGTATTCGTACGATATTAAAATTAACTCGGATATTGCAAATTTTAATTCTAATGCAAAAGAGCGGGTATTATGAGACTCAACAAGCTTTTTAATGCGGATCGAGCAAAAGCTTTTTGGCGAGGATTCAGCAGATAGAGGCGTGGCGAACAGCTATTAATAATTTAGTAAACAACTACAATTCGAAAGTAGAAGAGTTAAATCAAGTTTCCATCCAACAAAATGAACTGTATAAAAGTATGAACTCGAATTTAAGCTCACCAAGCTTGTAATTTCGAAAAATAATTAACATATGGTAAAATAGACTAGTGGCGAAGTTAAAAACAAAGTTTGTATGTCAAGAATGTGGAGCTAGTTATCCAAAATGGTCGGGAAAATGCGAAAATTGTGGCCGCTGGAACACACTAGTCGAGCAGGTTAGTGAATCTTCCGGTAAGGATGCAATTAGTAAAAGTGCTAAAACCGGGCGCATTTTGGATGTGCAAAATTTAAATGAGATTATTTCTGAAAAAGAAGCAGGAAAGAATTTCTAGCGGAATAAAAGATCTTGATACTGTCTTGGGGGGCGGAATTTTGCCGGCGGGTGTATTATTGATTGCTGGTCAACCAGGAATTGGTAAATCAACACTCTTAATGCAAGTATCATCTTTCATTGCCAGCTCTCGACCAGTATTGTATGTTTCGGGTGAAGAGTCTGCTGAACAGGTTGCTTTAAGAGCACAACGACTCGGTGCTTCGGGATCGAATAAATTGAAGTTTGCCAGCTCAACTTCAGCTGATGATATTTCAGCAACTATTCGTGAAGGTAATTTTGACTTAGTTATAATTGACTCGATTCAAACTTTAGCGATGGAAGAAATTTCAAGTGCGCCAGGAACAGTTTCACAGATTACGAATTCATCTAATTTGATCATTCGGGCTGCAAAAAAATCTGGAACAGCGGTTGTGTTAGTTGGTCATATTACTAAAGAGGGTTCGATTGCTGGGCCTAAGACTCTCGAACATTTAGTGGATGTTGTTCTTAATTTTGAAGGTGACCGATATGGTGGTTTCAAAGTAGTTAGAGCGGTTAAAAATCGTTATGGCTCAACCAGTGAAGCGGCTATTTTCGAAATGGTTGATAATGGATTGAAGATTGTTGAGAATCCTTCAGCCGCCCTTTTAGCTGAACGACAAAACACCGATGGATCAATAATTATGGCTACGCTTGAAGGTACACGGCCAATTTTAGTGGAGATTCAGGCTTTAGTTACCACCTCGAATTTTGGCTACCCGAAAAGAGCTGCGAGCGGATTTGATATTAATCGACTTAATTTATTGATTGCAGTTCTCCAGCGACGTACAAAATTGGATTTAAGTGATAAAGACGTACATATTAATGTTGTGGGTGGACTTAAGCTTGATGATCGCGCGGCGGATTTAGCTGTTGCAATGGCGATTGCTTCGGCGGCAGCTAAGCGTAAGCTTTCTGATGGCGTTGTAGTATTTGGTGAAGTTGGTTTGGGCGGTGAGATCAGAACAGTTTCTCAAGCAGAAAGAAGGATTGCTGAAGCTAAAAACTTGGTTTTACAAAATGCACTTGCGCCAAAAATTCTTCAAAAAGATAGTTTTGTGACAGCGGTGCGCGATTTACGAGAAGCCTTAATTAAATATTTACAATAAAAGGATATTATTTTATGGAAACATTTTTATTAGTTTTTAATTTTTATTTATTGTTTGCGGAATTTGGTTTGATCTCTAAAAAGGATAAACATTAATTTCGAAAAGCAAAACAAATACTAGTCGATACTTCAATTTTTAATCGACGGGCGATTTTTTAGCAGTAGCAAGGACTGGATTTATTAATTTTGATATTTTAATTCCTCGAAGTGTTGTTGGCGAATTACAGATTTTAGCTGATGGTGGCGATGATGAAAAACGGGTTCGAGCAAGATATGGGTTAGATATTATTTCAGCCCTTCAGAGCGAAGAAAAAGGTGACAGTAAGTATTTTTAGCTGATGGAAATTCTGCTTCAGAGGGGTTGATAATCGATTGCTTTCGTTGGCTAAAAAATGAATGCTGAAATCTTTGACAGCAGATTACAATCTTAATAAAGTTGCTAAAAGGTTGAAGGAATTGAGGTTTTAAATATCAATGAACTCGTTCAGTCTGTTAGAGCAGATTATCTGCCGGGTGAAAAATCATGCTTGAAATTACCCAAAAAGGAAATGAGAAAAAGCAAGGTATTGGACATCTGCCTGATGGTACAATGGTTGTTATTGAAAACGGTGAAAGTTTAATTGGAACGATTAGCGAGGTGGAGTTTATCCGTTCGCTTCAAACCGCTGCGGGAAAAATGATGTTTGCGCGACCAGTGGGTATTAAAAAAGCAAAAATCGAAAATACGAAAAGTAAGGGTCGTGCTGTGAAAAATTCGAAAGTTGAAAAAGCCTGCGCAAAATGCACAAGTAGAAGTTTCGAAAAAGATAATACTGAATCTCGGGGTAAAAAGAATAAAAAGGTGGTCAAATTAAAACCGAGCGCAAAAAATACGTCAAAAACTAAGGAAAAAAGCCAAAAACCTAAAACTCAAACTCGTCGCCGAACACAAAAATCGATGGAAGCGAGTTTGGTCGAACTTGCGAATAAAGAATAAGAGAGCAAATGTCTGCTCTCTTTATTTTGATGTCATTGGTATTTTTCGTGATTGGAGATGTTTTTAGTGCTAACAACCGGGGTGTGATATTTTTAATAGAATTTCGTTCTCCTAGATTTTTAGTAATTCGGGCTTGACGAGACATCCCTAAGTTTTTTAAGAAATCTGGTTCGAAAAAAGGTTTGGAATTCTTTCGAAAACTATTAATTTCGGATTGCAGTTTTGGATTGAGTTAAGCCTTTGAATATTGCGATTAATTTTTCTGAGCGCTTTCTGTTCATCTGAGGTGGGTGTAAAAATAATAATCTTAGTTCCATCTTTTTAGATCTTGAATATCGTTGTAATCACGTAATTCGATAAAATTACCTCTGATAATACCAATGAAATGTGCTAAGTTTTTAAGTCCCATTTTTGAGACCTCCTTCATTTGTGATTTTTAAATTATATCATATATGTCTTTTTTATGTCAATGTATGGCCAGATCTTGAAAAACAAGTTGTTTTTGTTAAAAATTAGAGAAAGAAAAAGAAAGGAAAAATATGGCTGATTTTTAATAAAAATTTTTAACACCTGGAAATTATCAAGATGGAATCATTAATGTTGTAGTTGAAATACCTACTGGTTCAACTCATAAAGATTGAATGGAATCGTGAATTGGCTGTGATGCAATTAGATCGCGTGGAGCCAAAAAGTTTTTCATGAAAACCTACAAATTACGGATTTATTCCACAAACCCTTGATGAAGACGGTGACGAATTGGATGTTTTGCTTATCACAAATGATCCGCTCACGACTGGAATTTTCTTGGAAGCACGAATTCTTGGTGTGATGAAGTTTGTTGATGATGGTGAAGTTGATGATAAAATTATTGCTGTCCCGGCAGATGATCGTGATACTGGTAATGCATATAAGACTTTGGCGGATTTGCCAGAGCAACTTATTAAACAGATTGAATTCCACTTTAATCACTATAAAGATTTGAAAAAGCTGGTACAACTAAGGTTGAAAAAGTTTGGCGATATCGAAGAAGCAAAAAGAAGTTATTGCGGAATCAATCGCTCGCTGGAATGAAAAATAATTATAGATTTGAGATTGAGATAGTAAATATAATTATATAAATTAAAAACTGAGCATATTGCTCAGTTTATTTTGATTTTCTCTTTCTATCAGCTTCCATTCTATTGCTGATTATCTTGTTGAATATTGAATACATCGGTTTATTAGTTTGTACAATCAATACTCTAAAATAATCTTCTGCGTCCAGTTTTTCTGATATTTTTCAGAAGATTATCTGTTGCTTCCTTTTTATGTATGATGACATATCTAAATTCGTCATTTCTTAAATATCTCTTAATGGATTCGAGAGATGTGTCATCATTAGAGGATAGATTACTTACTAAAGAGCCTTGTGCGAAAAAAATGGTAAATAAGTATTTTTCATATGGGTTAAGGTTTTATTGCTGTTTTTCTAAAAATACAAACTTTAGTTTCTTTCACTATATTAAGGTATTGTTCTGAGAATCTACTCCTTATGTTGTCTATTCGGCTTATGTAGTCTTTTTACGGGGCTACTTTCCTCAAAAATTATCAGCTTTTGGATAATCAAATTTTTAATGCCGAAGGTTTTTCGGTTTTGGATTATTTGATAGTCCTCCTTGTTTTCTTCTACCGCAAATATAGAGTTAATCAGCTTTTGTGATTCGAAAATGAAAGTACATATTTTATCTAATTTCATTTCGAGCGAATCTATTCTTTGATTTTTGCTCTTCATACGCAGATGCGGTAATTTCCTTAAACATAGACAGTAATTTGTCTAATTCTCTCAACGGTTCTTGTGCCATGTTAGCACCTCCTAAAAATCGAAAATCAATTTGAAATGTTCAACTTTCGTATTTTTTTATATTACAATATTTATCTATAAAAGTCAAATGGAACAATTGATTTTTGGAATTTATGTATAATTGATATATGGAAAAAGGCTGAACTCTTAAGAATTGCAAAAACCGTTTTACTCTACAGAAGATATAAAAAAATTAGAAGAAGCTATTGATTTTGCGACCGAAAAACATAAAGGTCAAATGCGAAAATCTGGCGAAGAATATATAACGCACCCATTAAAAAGTGGCAAGTTTTTGGTTGAATGGGGCATGGATATTGATACGATTATTGCTGGGGTTTTGCACGATGTTGTAGAAGACACAGAAACACCATTAGATGAAATTGAAGAACATTTCATGCAAAAGATATCGCTTTTTGGTTGATGGTGTAACTAAGGTTGGGAAGGCGCGTGCAGGAATGGGAAATCTCGAAACGTATCTTCCTCAAACAAAAGATAATCTTTCGAAATTATTGATTGCGGTTGGGCAAGATGTTCGCGTGGTGATTATTAAGTTGGCGGATAGATTGCATAATGTTCAGACTTTACAATATATGTCTCCAGAAAAACAAAAGAAAATCGCCCAAGAAACTTTGGGTGTTTTTGCACGAATTGCTGACCGTTTAGGAATGGGACGCGTGCGAATGCAAATGGAAGAGCAAGCTTTTCTTTACTTGAATCCGAAAGAATATAGGCGACTTGAAAATGAAATTCGAAAACGACTCGGTAAAAAGTACTCGAAAATTAGGAAAAGTACGTGAAGAAGTTGAAAAAGAGCTAAAAAAAGCTGGTGTAGAATTTGAGATTTCAGGGCGGGTTAAGAGTGTCTATTCTCTTTATAAAAAACTTAAAAAAACCAGGGGTGATATTGATCGGGTGTACGATTTAATGGCTTTGCGAATTATTGTGAATTCGAAAGATGACTGCTACCGTGTTTTGGGGATTTTGCATTCAATTTATAAGCCAATGATTGAACGAATCAAAGATTATATTTCAATGCCAAAAACCAAACGGCTATCAATCGCTGCATACGACTGTGATCACACCTTCGAAATTAATTGCAGAGTTTCAAATTCGAACGCGTGATATGCATGAGTTTGCCGAGCGCGGTTTTGGCTGCAAGTTTTTCATTATCATGAGCAAAAATCAAGTAAAGATTACGTTTCGGGTGCGACATCGAAGCGACGAAGTGAAGTTAAAGGTAATGGGGGGCTATCGAATGAATTGCAATGGATTGTGCAGCTCCAGGATGTTGCGCAACGATTAAGGGATGGTGAAGAGATCAACCCTGAGCAGCTTCAAATTGATATTTTTGGTGATCGAATTTTTGTGTATTCACCAAAGGGCGATATCTACAATCTGCCCGAAGGGTGCCTTACCGCTTGATTTTGCTTATATGGTCCACAGCGATATTGGTAAACATGCTTATGCTTTTTCGTGTGAATGAGAAAAATTCATGCGTTCGATAAACCACTTGAAAAGGGTGATGTAGTTGAAGTTTTAACGCGCAAGAGTTCTGAGCCAAAGATCGATTGGCTTGATTTAGTAAAAACTTCACACGCACGAATTAAAGCTTCGTTCACAGCTTCGCCAAAGAGGCGATTTGGAGCCGATTAAAAATACTGAAGCAATTCGGGCCAGAAAATCAGGGTGAAAAATAAAAATTTAAAAATATGTTAACTTCTTTGTGTGTGATAACATAGAAAAGTAGTCAGAATTGATTAGGCTACTGGCGCGAAGACACCCTCCGCATACACACTTCAAGGAGGTAGCTAAATGGTTACTAAGTTTAATTTTAAATGCTTTTTGCTAATGATCCTGATGACATCTGTGGTACGCGTGGTTCTCATAGTGGCGGTGCTGATACCTGCTGTGAAGATTAGTAAAAAGACTGCTTGGTAAAAACTAATAACTTTTTGGCGGATTTTTCTGTCTTTAATTTTTAAATGTAAAAGGAGAATATGAAACTTTCGAAAATTCATCGAAAAATGATTTTAGCATTCGCGCTGAAGCGGCGTAAAAGTATGATTTTGGTTTTTGAGAATAACTTTTGGGAAGAATAAAATTTTCAATTATTCGGACCGTTTTTCGAAAGAATATTCACTTTCACTCATTCTGGAATAAAGGCCGCACGCATTCGAAGACGCAAATTTTTCTTTTTTTCGCAAAATTGAGAATTTGGAAAAATACCTCAAGGCTGAAAATCTTTCTTGCATGGCAACGAAAGAGAAAAAAATCGATTTTTGTTAGGTGAAGCTTTGGATTATCCTAAATTTGTGATTCAAGATTTTGTTGAAATGTTAAACGAAGAAAACCCGCAAAAAATGAGTTTTAAGAATTTTTGATTTTGGCTACGACGGTTTTTGTTTTTTTCGTGCGGAGAATTTTTCGAAAAGTTTTGGATTGGCTAAAATCGCAAGAGGTTCCTTTTTGAAAAATCGTATTTTTAGGGTTTTTAAAAATGGAAAATGGCGTGATTTGTCGCAAAAGGTGAAATTGAAAAGAGTGAAATATGGAAATTAAGGATAAAATCTCAAGGAATCCGAAAGTGGTTGTAACACTTTTTGGGTTCTACAGAATATGAAAATTCTGAAAATAGGGATCTATTAGACGCTCTTTTAACCCTCTGCATTGCATGCCGTTGAAGGTAACGAGGGGAATCTTAAAGAATTTTATGAGATATTATGACCAGATTTTTGATAAAATTAAAGACGATGTCATCAACCCTTTATAGGAAAAACTTCAAAAATAAAAATCGCCCCATCAAGAGGTAATTTTATTATTGGCTATCTAAAAAAATCAAATTTAATCGCTCTATCTCTAGAATCTTTAAGATATTCTTTTGCTAAATCATGAGTCTTTCTCATTTTTTGTTTCAAAAGCATTAATTTTTGGCTGAAAGTAATAGTTCAGTGGCAACTTCTCGCTGATTATTGATGTGAATCCAATTTAAGGCGGCAGCCAGAACAACTGACAATATAGACAGTATTGCGGATATAATTGATAATATTATTGGTAGTTTTTCATGTAGTGTCTCCGTTATTTTTATATAAAAAGACAAGGAGGAATCCTTGCCTTAAGAATTAATTAGTCCATGAAATCCATGGAGCACCAGGGTACCCATATGCCTGAAGAAGTAGTCCATTGGCGTCATTTTTCCAGCCAGTAATACAGGTGCGTCCCCATTTTTGTGGAGTTCCTCCGACACCCTATATGAGCCTTAAATCTACGACCATGAGTATTATAACTCCAACCCGTTTTTTGTAGTCCACGATTGTTTAGGTACGCCCATCCTGAGCCTCCTCCTTCAACTTCAATCCATAAACCAACAATTGGTTCTGCGGTTACATGAGGCTCAACTACACCGCTGGCAGCATAGACTTCGGTGGAAGATAAGGTTAAGGCTACGACTGAGCCTAAAGCAATTAAGCTACAAGCTAAAGTTTTCTTAAGGTCTATTTTTGAATCCTCCTTGAAATGTACTATTTGCTGATTTTTATATCAACACAATAATATTAGCATAAAAGCTTAATTAAAGGTCAACGATTTTAATTCTAGATTTTTAAAGCGTTTATGTTAAAAATAGAACTAGGAAATTTAATAAAAAGGAGACGAAATGTCTAAAAATTGCAATTAATGGATTTGGGCGAATTAGTCGCAATGCCTTTTAAATTAGCTTTTGAAAGAGATGATATTGAAGTTGTAGCGATTAATGACTTGACAGATACAAAAACTTTAGCACATCTTTTAAAACATGATTCAACTTATGGAACTTATCACTATGATGTGTCTTATGATGAAAACTCAATTTTTGTTGCCGGAAAACAAATTCGTATATTAGCAGAGCGTGATCCAGCGCTTTTGCCTTGGGAGAATTTTGGTATTGATGTTGTAATTGAGGCAACAGGATTGTTTGTTCAACCAGAAAAAGCTCGTGCACATATTAATGCTGGTGCAAAAAGTTGTGATTTCAGCACCCGCAAAAGGTGAAGGTGCTAAATTTATCGTGCTTGGCGTGAACGAACATGAACTTAAGCGCGAAGACGATATTATCTCTAACGCTAGCTGTACGACAAACTGTATCGCTCCAGTGATGGCGGTTCTTGAACGCGAATTTGGTATCGAAAAATCTTTGATGACGACAGTCCATCTTATACAGCAAGTCAGAGGATTTTTGGATGCTCCAGCAAAAGACTTACGCGAGGCTCGCTCGGCGGCTGAAAATATAGTTCCAACTACAACCGGCGCAGCAATTGCGACCGCAAAAAGTTATTCCATCTCTTGAAGGGAAATTTGATGGTTTGTCAGTTCGAGTTCCAACACCAGTTGTTTCGTTAAGCGATATTACTGCTGTTTTGAAGCGAAATACAACAAAAAGAAGAGATTAACGAAGTGTTCAAACGTGCTGCCGCGGATCCATTTTATCAGGGAATTCTAGCGGTTACAGATGAACCTTTGGTTTCGATGGATTTCAAAGGAAATTCTCATAGCTCTATTGTTGACTTATCATTGACAAACGTTGTTGATGGAAATCTTATTAAGGTTGTAGCTTGGTATGATAATGAATGGGATATTCTAACCGCTTGGTCGAGATTGTTGCTGATGTAGCGGTGAATATTTAAAGGTTTTTTTGATGAAGATTTTTATTGGTGCAGACCACAGAGGTTATTACCTTAAAGAAAAAGTTTTTAAATATTTAAAAATAACGGCTACAATATAGAAGATATTGGCGGTTTTGAATATAATCCAAATGATGATTTTCCAGAATTTGCGCACATGGCGGTTTCAAAAATTCGCGCCAGTGGTGAGGGCGATTCTCGTGCTATTCTAATTTGTGGCGGTGCACAAGGAATGGGGATGGCTGCGAACCGTTATAAAGGTATTCGTGCGTCTGTTGTGTGGGAGCCTGAAGAAGCAAAATGGACTCGTAACGACAATGATAGTAATGTTCTCTGTTTGCCAGCGCGAGTCTTTGATAAAGATGATATGGAAAACATGTGGAAGGAGACTATAGATGTTTGGCTTAAAACTCCTTTTGCGGCTGCACCGCGTTTTATACGAAGAAATAATCAGATAGATGAGGTTTAAATGTCGATAATTACACCAGCAATTTTAGCAACCAATCCAGAAGAATATAAAAGAGCAGGTTGAGAAAAATCTTTCCTTTTGCTGAAAGGGTTCATATTGATGTTACAGATGGCGAATTTGCGCCTAATTTAACCTTGCCCGAAACTCAAATTTGGTGGCCTCAAGAATGGAAGGTTGATATTCATATGATGGTTGCTCGTCCTAGTGAGCATATTGATGCGATCTATTCAACCTAATCCTAATATGGTGGTTTTTTTCATTCTGAGGTTGAAGAAGATCTTGTGCCTATTTTTTGAGCGACTTAAAAATGAAACTATGATTAAGCCAGGTTTGGTTTTGCTTCGTTCAACTGTCCCGAGACAGTTGCGCCAGCAATTAAGGCTGCAGAGCACATTTTAATTTTTTAGTGGCAACTTGGGCGAAATGGGTGGTATCGCAAATATGATGCAACTAGAGAAGATTCGATTAATAAAGGCCATTAATAGCAACGTTGAAATAGGTTGGGATGGTGGCGCTAATCTTTCGAACGTTTTTAACTTAACTCAATCTGGTGTTGATGTCGTGAATGTTGGTGCGGCAATTATGCAAGCACAAGATCCAGAGCAGGCTTATCATCAAATGGAGACTGAAATTAATCGTAAAGGAGCAATTTAAAAGTGTCATCACCTAAGATACTTTCAGTTGGGGCTGCTACTCAAGATGTTTTTGAGCAATCCACCAGACTTTAAATTGATCTCAATGGCAAAAGAATCAAGATATCGTTGAGCTTGATTTGGGCTCTAAAATAACGGTTGAAAATATTGAAATTTCAAGTGGTGGTGGCGCTACGAATGCTGCAACCACTTTTGCTCGACAAGGTTTAGAATCTAGTTTTATGGGTGTAGTTGGGTCGGATTCATCGGGAGAGCAGGTATTAAAAATGCTTGACGAAGAGTCTGTCGATACATCTCGGGTGGAGTTTTCAGATAGATATAATACAGATTATTCAGCAATTATTTTAGCACCAAATGGTGAGCGTACAATTTTAACTTATCGTGGTGCGTCAGAACATATTTATGCTGATAATTTTGAATTAAAATATGGTGAGTTTGATTGGGTTTACCTTTCTAACTTAGCTGGAAGATTTGATGTTATTTCGAAAATCATTCAAGAATCGGTAAAGGTGCAAAAATTGCCTGGAATCCTGGTAAAAATGAACTCGAGAATCCAGGAAAAGTTCGAACTTTATTGAAAGATGTTGAAATTTTAATTTTAAATAAAGAAAAGCTAGTTTAATTTTTGAGGGTGTGTCTGCTGAAGAAATTGTTCGTAGTGGTACAGAATTTGTGCCAGTGATGATTTTTAACAGATGGTCCGAACGGTGTTTGAGGGTTGAGACAAAGGACAAAATTATTCATGCTGGAATGTATGAAGATATTCCTTCGGTTGATAGAACGGGTGCGGGTGATGCTTTTTGGTTCTGGGTTTGTTAGTCAATGGGCTCAGGGCGCAGATATTAAGCAGAGTATTCTATTCGCAAGTGCAAATTCAACTTCTGTGATTCAATATCTGGGTGCTAAAAAGGAATTTTATATAAAGATTCAAATCTTCACGATATGCCGATGGAGGAGATTCGATAATGAAAACTTATAAACTTTCAGAGCTTTTAGGTTTAAGAGGTGCTTATGCACGAAGGTTTAATTATGAAATAACTAGTTTAGAATCTAAAAAAAGCCACAAACAAAAAGCGTTTCGGCGCAGATTATAGCAAACTTGTATAAAAATCGCGTGATTTAGAACAGGAATTGGGTTTTTACAGAGTGATGTTTTGAATGTAGAAGCAATTTCGGCTTTATAAAGCTTTAATGATGATGATTTTTGGAAGAAGAATGAGGTATCGGTGATATTTACTGAAGATGGTTTTTGTTTCAGGCACATAAAAAAAGATGTTGAGTTGAATTCAAAAAGAATTTAAAAATACCGATAAGTTGGTTTTCGAAAAATTTTCAGAAGCTTTAAAAGTAGAAATCTTAGAAAAATACCAAAAAGTATTTTTCAAATTATTCAAAAAACAACTAGAAGAAAAAAATATTTTTAAAAGGAGAAAAATGAGATATCAAATTTGTGTTTCTGGGGCTGCCACCGGAGATAGTGTTATGGCTTCAAAGGATTTAGCTTTTAGGCTCGGGCAAGAGATTGTTCGGCAAGGAAAGATTTTTAACAACTGGCGCAACGGTTGGTTTACCGCACTACGCTGCTTTGGGTGCAGTTAGTGTTAAAGGTCGAACGGGCTTGAGCATTGGTTTTTCGCCTGCTTCGAGTTTTCGACAACATGTGAATACTTATAAATTGCCGTTTAAGCTGCTTTTTGATTATATTAATTTTACGGGAATGAGTTATGTTGGGCGTGATACACACTTGGTGCTTTCAAGTGATGCGGTAATTACAGTCGGCGGCCGAATGGGGTCGCTTCATGAACTGGCAACCGCTCTAGAATCTCGCAAAGTTTGCGGTGTTTTGCTTGGAAGTATGGCGCTGGCTGATTATGTTCCAACGCTTTTTGCAAAATGTTGAAGCTCCAGGAACGAAAGATATAATTTATGACAATAACCCTGAACGGCTCGTTCGAAAAGTGATTGCACGACTTGATGATGCAGACTTCATTGCACCACGAGATGATGAGCATATTTCAGAAAAAGCGCGCTGGAAACGGATAAAGCTAACCGCTCAATTTGGGCGGTTTTGCTTTTTAATGAAATATATTATAAAATATAAATAATGAAATATCGCGAGTTTAAATTAAAATCAAAATATCAGCCCACAGGTGATCAGCCACAGGCAATTTTCACAATTAGTCGAGGGTTTAAAGAAAGGTGAGCATGAACAAACTTTGTTGGGTGTAACTGGTTCAGGTAAAAACTTTCACGATAGCGAATATTATTCAAAGCCACTCAAAAACCAACTTTAATTCTGGCGCACAATAAAAACTCTTGCCGCTCAGCTTTATGGTGAGTTTAAAAAGTTTTTCCTGAAAATGAAGTTCATTATTTTTGTGAGCTATTTTGACTATTATCAACCAGAAGCTTATATTGCAAGCACAGACACATATATCGAAAAAGATTCGCGAATAAACGAAGAGATTGAAAAACTTCGACATGCTGCAACCGAGGCGTTGTTAACTCGGAGCGATACGATTATTGTTTCAAGTGTTAGCTGTATTTATGGTATCGGTTCGCCGGCAAGCTATATGCAAATGGCGTTACATATTAAACCTGGAATGCGGTATAATCGAGATAAATTTTTGAGGCATTTGAAAGATATTCAATATGAACGAAACGATGTTGATTTTTCTCGCGGAACTTTTCGAGTTCGTGGTGATACGATAGATATTTTTCACTGCGGGGTCAGATTTAGCAGTGCGGGTAGAACTTTTTGGCGATGAAATTGATAGGTTAACTATCACTAATCCGCTTACGGGGGAGATTCTTGAAAAACCGCAATTTTTTGATATTTTTCCGAATTCTCACTACGCTACGCCGAAAGAAATTATCGATCGAGCAATTCCGCAAATTGAGAAGGAATTTTATGCGAGATATGAATATTTTGAAAAATAAAAATATCTTGAGGCACAACGATTAGCTCAGCGCACAAAATATGACCTTGAAATGCTTGAGAAACTGGATTTGTAAAAAGGAATAGAAAACTATACGCGATATTTAACTGAGCGTGCACCTGGTGAGCAACCTCGCAACTTTGCTGAGATTATTTTCCGGATGATTTTTACTTTTTAGTTGATGAGTCGCACATGACTTTACCGCAAGTTCGTGGGATGTTTAATGGTGACCGAGCACGTAAAACAGTTTTGGTAGATAATGGCTTTCGCTTACCTTCAGCTCTCGATAATCGACCTTTGACTTTTGATGAATTTTATAAACATATCAATCAGGCGATTTATGTTTCGGCAACCCCTGGCGATTTTGAGCTTGAGCATTCACCAAAACCAGCTCAGCAAGTTATTCGTCCAACCGGGTTGTTAGATCCTGAAATCGAAGTTCGAAAAATTGAAGGCCAAGTTGACGATTTAATGGAGGAAATTCAAAAACGGATTTCGAAAGGTCAGCGAGTTTTGGTTACAACTCTAACCAAGAGGATGGCTGAAGATTTGAGTGGATTTTTGGAAGAAAACGGGATAAAAACAGCGTATATTCATAGTGAAATTGACACCTTGGAACGTGGTGATATTTTGCGTGATTTACGCGAAGGAACTTATGATGTTCTCGTTGGAATTAACCTTTTGCGTGAGGGTTTGGATTTGCCAGAGGTTAGTTTGGTTGCGATTCTAGATGCGGATAAAGAAGGTTTCTTGCGTTCAGAAAGTGCATTAATTCAAACGATCGGGCGAGCAGCCAGGCACGAAGAAGGAAAAAGTAATTATGTATGCTGACAAAATAACTCGTTCAATGAAACTTGCGATTGATGAAACGAATCGGCGACGAGAAATTCAAAAAGAATATAATTCAAAAAAATAATATTACACCGAAAAAGTGTTGCGAGTGAGATCAGCGAAGGTTTGCGTGCAATTATTCCGCAAAAAGATAAAAAGCCAAAATTGGACTTAAGAAAAATTCCGCGTGAAGAATGGTGTAACTTGATTCCAAGATTTAACAAATCAAATGAATCTTGCCAGTGCGAATTTTACTTTTTTGAAGAGGCGGCAGATTTGCGCGACCAGATTTCAGATATCCGAAATAAGATGAAAAGGTAAAAACGCACCCTATTTAGTCCTTATGGGCTCCGATGATAGGAGCGACTGTGATAGTATTTATTGAATTGATAAATGAGAAGATTAAATCGTTGTAGGAAAATAGATATTTTATGAGGAGGCGAGGCAACTTGAAAGAATATATTGCTGAGTTTAGAAAAAGAGTTTTCTTTGATAGAAAAATGGTTTCAAAGAGGAAGAGAAAAAGAGCCTTAACTGATTATAAAGCTAATGATAATGAATATGCTAAGAATTTGGCATTTTTAGCATATAAATCTGATACCTATCAAGTAAGAATGTACGGTGTATTTCTTTTTGGATATTTATCAGAACAAGCTGATATTTTTAGCATTTATGAGAGATGAAATTTCAAGGATGACAATTGGAGAGTTCAGGAAGTATTGGCAAAGGCATTTGATGAATTTTGCAAGAAAATAGGATATGAAAAAGCACTTCCAATAATTGATGAATGGTTAAAAAACAATAATCCTAATACAAGGAGAGCTGTTACGGAGGGACTAAGAATATGGACAAGTAGACCATATTTCAGGAAAAATCCGAATGAAGCTATTGAAAGGATTGCCAACTTAAAAAGAAGATGCAAGCGAATATGTGAGAAAATCAGTTGAAATGCTTTAAAGGATATTAGTAAGAAATTCCCTGAGTTGATTAAAAATTGAGCTTGATAGCTGGAAATTAGAAAGTAAAGAGATAAAACAAGTTTACAAGTTGGCGAGTAAATTGATTGTATGACAAATAGAATCCAAGTGAGACTGTCGTAAAAATTATTTGAAAATTTATGAAGAGATAACAAAGGATAAAATTATGGTAGCTTTTTGGTAGCTAACCAAAAAGTATTACTTTTTTCAAAATATCCACAAAGAGAATGTTGATATATCAGTATTCTCTTTTATTTCAAATGTATTCTCGGAATTAGAAAGCGGGAAGAGTATAGTGTAATATTTTTATTTTAAGCAAAAGCGTGATATAATGGTATAAGTTATGGAGATTATAGAATTATTAAAGGTGATTATAGTTAGTGCTATTGAGGGAATCACCGAGTGGCTTCCAGTTTCAAGTACTGGGCATAATGCTTTTATTTGATCATTTCGCTAAACTAAGTTTTTCGAAAGATTTTAAAGACCTGTTTATGGTTGTTATTCAGCTTGGCACATTATGGCGATTGTTTTTATCTATTGGTCAAGACTTAATCCTTTTGGATAGACATAAAAATTCTCGTGAAAAACATGAAACTATTGAATTGTGGAAAAATAATTATCGGTGCGATTCCTGCCGGTGTTGTTGGTTTGCTATTTAATAATTTTATTGAAAAACATTTCGAAAACATGTGGGTTATTGCTTCAATGTTGGCTATTTATGGTGCATTATTTATTGTGATTGAACGATATCGTGCTATTCATAGAATTTCTCCACGAGTTGAAAAATTTGAAGATATGACATATAAGGATGCTGCTAAAATTGGTGCATATCAGATGTTAGCTTTAATTCCAGGAACTTCTAGAAGTGGTTCAACTATTGTTGGTGGTTTATTAACAGGGTTTCACGTAAGATTGCTGTAGAGTTTTCATTCTTTATGGGTATTCCTATTATGTTAGGGTCGAGTGCACTAAAAAATAGTAAAATACGGTTTTTAAGTATTCGTCTAGCGAGATTATGTATTTAACAGTTGCTTTGGTGGCTAGCATTTATTATCTCAATGATAGTTGTTCGATTCTTGATTGACTATCTTAAAAAAACACGATTTTTCAACTATTTGGCTGGTATCGAATTATTCTAGCTTTGGTAATGATTTGCTGTTTTATGATAAAATAATTTTTTAACTTTAAATAAGATAGAAAGTATGGTAAAATAAGAACTATGAACTGGAAAACAATAGTTAAATCGATGAAAAATAGAGACATGCAGAAGCGTGTTTTTGGGGTGGTTGGGCTTTTTAGTAATTTTTAGATTTTTGCGCACGTACCAATTCCGCTTGCAATGCAGGGAATCTTAAAGAAGTTGTTGAATCGGCTATTAAAAGTACTGATTTAGGTGGATTTATTAATCTTTTGACGGGTGGAGCTTTGACTAGCTTTTTCTATTATGTTGGTTGGATTAAGTCCATTTATTACAGCTTCTATTATTACTCAGTTGATGACTAAGGCTATTCCTTCTCTTGAGGAGTTGAATAATGATGGCGAATCTGGCCGTCGTAAAATTAACCAATGGACACGAATTTTTAACAGTCCCTTTGGCGATTATTCAATCAATTGCATATGTTTTTATTCTTCAGACTACAGTGCTCCAGTCAAATTCTGCGGCATTCAGTGGAATGAGTCTTACAAACTGGATTGTTGCCGTTACGGCTATGGTTACAGGATCTGTTCTCTTGATGTGGATTGGTGAAATTATTACTGAAAAAGGCGTTGAAATGGTATATCTTTTAGTTATTTTTGCTGGTATCATTTCGCAATTACCAACAACTTTAGCTACTTTAGTTTCTTCAATTTCAGATACCAAAGATGGTGCGCTAAGTGTTTTTGGATGGTTTACGTTACCAGTTAATAGGATTACTTTTGTGGTAGCTGTAATTCTTGCTGTGGTTAGCCTAATACTTTTGTATATCCTGGTTAAAATTAATGAAGCTCAACGTGTTATTACTATTAATTATGCAAAACGAGTTCATGGCAATTCTTCTTATGGTGGTATTAAAAGTATTTTACCTGTTAAATTGATTGTTGCGGGAGTTATTCCAGTGATTTTTGCTGTTTCATTTTTAAGCTTGCCTGCATTTATAGGTCAAGTTATGAAAAATGCGAAAGTTAATGTTGATTTAGCAAATAACCTTATTAAATGGTTCTCGGCACCGAACCAAGGAACCTTTACGGGTGCTTCTCTTGAATCATTTATCTATCCAGCAGTGTACTTTATCCTGATCGTTGTGTTTACTTATTTCTATACTTCAATCGTATTTATCCAAATGAGATTGCAGACAATCTGCAAAAACAAGGTGGATTTATAGAAGGTGTTCGTCCGGGAATCTCTACTGCTAATTACCTCAATAAAGTAGTTAATCGTTTAAATCTATTTGGCGCAGTAGCTCTTGGTTTGATTGCTCTATTGCCATTCGTGGCTGATTATCTATTATATAACCTTGCTTCAATCTCAAAGTAGTAATCTATCTATCGGAGGAACGGGTATCTTGATCGTTGTGACTGTAGCTCTCGAAACAATTCGCCAAGTAAACTCACGAGCGTTAATGGTCACGTACGACGACTATAAATAAATAAAGAGGATTAAATGAAAGTTAAACACCTAAGAAAACAAGGCAAGTAGTTGTTGTCGCGCTTAGTGTTTGTTGGCTTTTTACTGATTGGGTATACGGGTTTTTATCTCTATGTTAATTTTATTCAAACGAAAGATATAAGTTCAAGTTCCAGTCAGACCGTGGCTAGTCATGAGGTTGATGAAACGGAAGTTACCCAAGAAAAAAAGGATGACTATCAGGTTCCTAACCCCTCTTTTCCGAGATACCTTTCGATACCAAGCTTAAAAATATCTAATGCAAGGGTTGTTCAAATCGGAACAATTAAAAATACTGGACAATTAGATTCTCCAAAATCGATTTATGATGCAGGATGGTATACCAAGAGTGGACTACCTGGCGCTGGAAAAAGGAGCTGTCCTAATTGATGGGCATAATGGTGGTCCGACGAAAGGTGGTATTTTTGAAAATTTAGGAAGCCTTTCAATGGGATCTGAGATTATTATTGAACGTGGTGATGGTCAACGTATAACTTATCAAGTTGCCGACAACAGGGAGATGTCTGTTGAGGATATAAACAATGAAAGCAACCCTCTCGGTATGAAAACAATGTTAAATTCAATGGATCCGAAAAAAGAGGGCTTGAATATGATCACTTGTGTTGGCGACTGGGATTATTCTAAAAACACTTTTAATAAACGCGTAATGTTAAGAGCAGTTCGAAAAATGTAATTTGACTCTAACAATGAAAAATGTGCTATGATATGGTTCTAGCACATTTTTAGAAAAGAGTACTAGTATATGCAAACTTTAAAAAGAGAAGGTTGCATTTTTCGATATTGATGGAACGATTAGAACAAGGCCACTGCCAGAAAGTTTTGTATGAAATTCTCATCCGCGACTACAAGTATCGTGGGGGTAATTTAGAGAAGTATCAGGGTCTTCAGAAGGAGATAAAAGAACTTCGAAAAGCCTATAAAACTTCTGAAAAGAATTCGGATGAGCTGTTTGGTCAATATTGTCAAAATGGTTGTTGCTTTTCGCAATGATAGCATTAGAAAAATACACTTCTGAAGAAGTTCGTGAAATTGAGCGAAGAGTTGTGGTAGAATATCGAGGTAGTCAAGATTACATCTCTACATTAAACATGATTAACTTTTTACGAACAGAAGGGTTTAAGCTAGTCGCTATTTCCGGTTCTCCAAAAATTTTTAGTGGATGCTTTTGTTAAAGAATACGATTTCTATATGGGGAATCGGTCAAGACTACGAAAAGGACGACCAGGAATTTTTAGAGAAACTAAAAATTCGGACATTCGAAAAACAAGCACATGTTTGTTGAACAAGTATTGAGAAGATGAGTAAAAAGCCATACCTATTCAACAGAGAGGACTTTTTGTTATTGCGGCAGGCGATACTCAGGGTGATTTTTCGATGATGAAATATGCGGATAAGGCATTTGTTATAAACCCTTCAATAACTTTTTCGATCAAATTATTGATTTTTAGGAGAAGATTCAGATAAGTCTGATGGGCGTTGTAAATTTTACAGTAATCTCTGAAAGGAAGCGGCGACCGGTTATTGAAAATATTCTTTCAAATGCTAAAAAGGAGTCACCAATAATTAGAAACCTCGAAGGTTTTTGAGAGATGGCTTTCTAAAGAATTTCGTCTCTGGATTTAGAGTTAGCGGTCTACGGATCGCTTTTTTTATTTTTAAAATTTTAAAAACTCTTGACTTTTTAAAGATAATAGGGTAAAATTGTATAGATTTATGGCTCAAAAGGAAGTAATAAAATTGGAAGGACGAATCGTGGAGGCTTTCGACCAAACACGCAGTTTAAAGTTGAGCTTCAAAATGGGCATACAATCATCGCTCATATTAGCGGAAAAAAATGCGAAAGCATTATATTCGTTTAGTTCCGGGCGATAAGGTTGAAGTAGAGTTGACCCCTTATGATCTTACTAAGGGGAAGAATCAGCTTCCGCCTAAGAGACTAGCAAGTTCAAAATAGAAAAAGCCAAAATTTAAATGGCTTATTATTTCTATGGGGATTTGCAGATAATATAAACCTAAAGGATAAGGAGTTTTTTTATACACTATGAAAGTTCGTGCAAGTGTTAAAAAATCAGTCCAGATGACATTTTAGTTCGCCGAAAAAGGTCGACTACGTGTTATCAATCAAGAAAAACCTAAGAATAAGCAAAAGGCAGGGTTAAGTATGGCTCGAATCGCAGGGGTAACAATCCCAGCAGAAAAGCAAGTCTGGATCGCTCTTACTTACATTTATGGTATTGGCGAAACAACTTCGCGAACCATCCTTGCGGCGGCTAATATTGAGCCGACCACTCGGGTGAAAAGATCTCACCGAGGCTGAAGAACAGAAACTACGTGCAATTATTGATAATGATTACACTGTAGAAGGTGATCTGCAACGCCTCGTGGCAAATAATATTAAACGTCTAAAAGACATTAACAACTATAAAGGTATGCGACACAAAGCAGGTCTACCTGTAAACGGTCAGCGCACACGAACGAACGCACGAACTCGAAAGGGTCGCGCAATCGCCGTTGGTGGAGCACAGCCAAAAGCAGCAAGTAAGACTTGATTTGAGAAAGGGATAGAATTATGGCAGAAAAAGTTAGTCGTAAAAACAGCGCCGATCTGTTCCATCAGGTCAAATGCATATCTAAGCTACCTTCAACAACACAATCATTACTTTTACAGATAAAAAGGTAATGCTTTTAGCAGCAGCGAGCGCTGGTGCGTGTGGTTTCCGCGGAAGTAAAAAGGTACAGCTTATGCAGCGCAGGTTGCAACTGAAAAAGCAGCCGAAAATGCACAGGCTCTTTATGGCCTAAAAATCAGTAGATGTTTTCGTTAAGGGTGTGGGTCTAGGTCGCGATTCAGCGATCCGATCACTTTCAAATGTAAACATTGCTGTTGAAAGTATTAAAGATGTGACTGGCGTTCCACATGGTGGCGTTCGTCCAAAGAAAGCAAGGAGGGCTTAATTTATGGCGAGAGATAGGTCTCCGATTGTTAAACAATCACGCCGAGAAGGCTATGCCCTTCATAGAAAAAGCTGTCAAAATTATGGCACGTAAAAAGTGGTATTCCTGGTCAACACTCAGGTTCTCGACAAGGAAAACCAAGCTTGTATGCAATTCAATTGCGTGAAAAACAAAAAGTTCGACGACTTTACGGACTTCTTGAAAAACAATTCGCACGATTGATGAAAGAAGCATCACGTCGTGAAGGTTTGGCTGGTGAAAACTTGCTACAACTTCTGGAACTTCGCTTAGATAATGCTATTTATCGTGCAGGTTTCGCAACTTCACGTCGACAAGCTCGCCAATTGGTGAGCCACGGACATTTCTTATTAAACGGACGACGCGTTGATATTCCTTCAATTCGTTTGAAGTCTGGCGATGAGATTGTTGTTCGACCAAAAAGCCAAAAATCTGGCTATTTCACAAATCTTGAAAATGTTATTGCTGATGCAGCACCAGCACCACTTAGTTGGTTGAAGGCTGATGGCAAAAAGATGACAGTTTCTATTACTGGTCTTCCTAAACGAGAAGAAGCAGAAGCTGGAATCAATGAACAGCTAATCGTTGAATACTACTCACGATAAAAGGTAAGGAGCTAAAAGTTTATATGTCAAAATTAATTCACAATCCGGCGCTTGCCGAAATTCAGGATTTAAGCGATAACGTTGCAACTTTTGTTGTAAAACCGCTTGAACCTGGATACGGGAATACGCTTGAAATAGTTTGCGCCGAGTGCTTCTTTCTAGCATAAATGGTGCAGCGATAGTTGCTTTTAAGATTGACGGAGTTAGTCATGAATTTACATCTATTGAAGGTGTAAAAGAAGATGTGGTTGACATCATGTTGAATCTTAAAAATATTAAATTCAAAGCTCATACTGATTCACCTGTTGAGCTTCGATTAGAAAAAACTGGTGCTGGAGTGATTACTGCTGCAGATATTCAAGCTAGCGCAGATATGGAAGTTGTAAACCCAGATCAAATTATTGCAACTATCGATGATGCAAAAACTAAGTTTGTAATGGACCTTGTAGTTGAATCTGGTCATGGATACAAAACGATCGAAGAATCAAGCGAAGATCGAATTCATAGCGATATGATTGCGGTTGACGCTATCTTTACGCCGGTTTTGCGAGTTCGATACAAAGTTGACAATACTCGTGTTGGACAAGTTTCGAATCTTGATAAGCTTAATATAACTATCGAGACCGACGGTTCATTGTCTCCTCGAGAAGCTTTCGAACAAGCATCTGCAATCCCTAGCAAACCAGTATACGGCTCTTGCGGGATCTACAACAATTGAGGCTGCTCCAGCTCTTGGCGAGGAAGCCGAGGATGAGGCGAGTGAGCTTCATACACCAATTGAAGATCTAAACTTGACAGCTCGAACAACAAATGCGCTTGTCAATAATGACATTCGCACTGTTCACGACTTAGTAAACCTTACCGAACAAGATTTGCGTGAACTTAAAGGCTTTGGAAGCAAAGCTTTGGATGAAGTAAAAGATAAAATAGCGGAGTTAAATTTATAATATGCACCGACATGGATATAAAGGGCGAAAATTTGGTCGTGAACGCGATCAACGCCGAGCGCTCCTCAAAGGCTTAGCGACTTCGTTAGTCATTCATGGCAAGATTGAAACAACTTTGCCAAAAGCCAAAGAGACTTTGCGCTACACAGAAAAGCTTATCACTAAAGCTAAAAAAGGTGATTTACATAACCGTCGTCAAGTTATGGCCAAACTTGGTAATATTGACGCAGCAAATAGAATTAGTAGACGTTATCGCACCACAACTTTCGAAACGAAATAGTGGACATTTGCGAGTTGAACGAACTCGAATTCGTCGAGGTGATGCCGCAGAAATGGCTACAATTGAATTTGTTGATGAAATTAAACACGAAAGTGAGGATAAGTAAATGGCAATTAACGCAAAAACTTATTCACAAAAACCAGCTGAAGTTAAACGAGTTGGATCTTGATTGATGCTGCTGAATCGGCTACACTTGGTCGACTTAGCGCAAAAATCGCAACTTTTTTGACAGGTAAAAACAAGCCTACATATACGCCACACACAGACGGTGGAGATTATGTGATTGTTATCAATGCTGAAAAAGTTAAAGTTACAGGAAATAAAAAGAAGAAGATAAGATGTATTATCGACACAGTGGATTTCCTGGTGGTCTAAGTGAAGCTTCTTTGAAAGAATTGCATGAAAAGAACGCTGCAATGATTATAGAAAAAAAGCAGTTTCAGGTATGCTTCCAAAGAATAAACTTCAAGCTGAACGAATGAAACGTTTGAAAGTTTATGTAGGGTTCAGAGCATAACCATTCAGCTCAAAACCAAAAGAAAGTTGAGGTTAAATAATCATGGCTGAAGCTAAATATTTCTACGGTCTTGGCCGACGAAAAAGCTGCGACTGCTCGAGCTCGACTATATTCAGGAAAAGGTAGTCTTACTATTAACGAAAAACCTGCACTTGAATATTTTGATGGAAATAAATCAATGCTTGCTGAAATTACAGATCCACTTGCATTGGTTGGTAAACAATCAGATTTTTGATATTACAGTAAAAGTTAACGGTGGTGGTTTAGCCGGTCAAGTTGACGCTATTAAACTCGCTATTTCAAAAGCTTTAACTGTTGCTCATGCAGATTTGCGACCAGTATTGAAAAAGCAGAATTCTTGAAGCGTGATCCACGCGAAAAAGAACGCAAGAAATACGGTTTACGATCAGCGCGAAAACGAGAACAATTCTCAAAGCGTTAATCTATACAAAAACAATCGTCTCGAAAGATATTTGGGCGGTTGTTTTTTTATTGCTAACAACCAAATAAGACAAGATGTACACTTTAAAAATACAAAAAGTGATATACTTAAGTATATGGAAAAGATATCAAAAGAAGAAGTTAAGCATTTAGCGGAGCTTTTCAAATATTTCGTTAAGCGATGATGAAGTTTCTAATCTTCAAACTGACTTGGGAAATATTGTTGAATATATTGAACAACTTAGCAAACTTAATACAGATGGCGTTGAGCCGACTTATTCGGTTTCGAAAAATCAAAAATGTTTGGCGAGAAGATGAAATTAATGATTACGGTGTTAAGCGAGCTGAGCTTTTGAAGTTGGCTGGTAATAATGTTGAAGATAATCAAGTAAAAGTTCCAAAGGTTTTGTAGGAGAATTATGACGAGTATTTTTGAAATTAGAGAACAAGTTCTGTCTGGTAAAAAGACAGCAGTTGAGTTTGTAGAAGAAGCGCTAGCAAAGGCTGAAAAATGCTAAGGAGCTTTAATGCTTTTACGAGTTTGATTGGAGATAGGGCTTTAGAACGAGCTAAAGAGATTGACGAAAAAATTTCGAAAGGTGAGAAAGTTGGCGAATTGGCTGGAGTACCTTTTGTTGCGAAAGATAATTTCTTGGTGTTTGGGTCGCCTTCAACAGCTTCAAGCAAAATGCTTGAGCATTTCATGACTCAATTCAAGCAACCGCTATCGAAAAATTAGAAAATGCGGGTGCGATTTGTATTGGAAAAAGCTAATTTAGATGCTTTTTGCTCACGGGGGTTCTACTGAAAACTCAGCTTTTGGAGTTACTAAAAACTCAGTTGATGAAACCCGTGTTGCCGGTGGCTCTTCTGGAGGGTCGGCAGTAATTTCGGCATTAGATATCGTTCCTTTCACTCTTGGAACTGATACGGGTGGCTCAATTCGTCAGCCAGCTAGCTTTTAACGGTGTTTATGGCGTAAAAACCAACCTATGGAACAGTTTCTCGATTTGGTGTTGTCGCAATGGCTTCTTCAACTGATACGATTGGCGTTTTTGCTAAAACCGCTAAAGAGAGTGAACTTGTAATGCGTGTTATGGCTGGTCTTGATTCTCGTGACGCAATGACCTTGCCTGATTTTTGGAAAAGAAGAAAAAGCACCAAAAAGCAAAAATTGGTGTTGTTAAAGAATTTTTGAGTGAAGGGGTTGATCCTGAAGTTCAAAAGGTAACTGAAAATTATATTGAAAAATGCGAAAAGCCGGTCATGAAATTGTCGAAGTTTCATTACCTATGAGTAAATATTCTTTGGCTATTTATTATATTGTGGTTCCAGCTGAAGTTTCTTCTAATCTAGCTCGGTATGACGGAATTCGATACGGTTTACGTTCAAAAGACGCAAAGAATCTTAGCGAAGTATTTGGAAAATCTCGTGATGAAGGTTTCGAAGCTGAAAACAAACGCCGAATTATGATTGGTTCATATGTTCTTTCGAGCGGCTTTTATGATGCATATTACTTACAGGCACAAAAAGCACGAACAATTTTGATAAATGAATTCAATAAGTTGTTCGAGGATGTAGATTTTTTGGTTGGTCCAGTTGCGCCAACGCCAGCATTTAAGATTGGCGAAAATGTGCATGACCCTATAAAGATGTATCTTGCTGACATCTTGAATGTTCCTGCGTCTCTAGCGGGCCTACCAGCAATATCTGTTCCTGCAGGCAAAACTGAAGCTGGATTACCAGTAGGTGTGCAAATTATTGGAAAAATGGAATCTGATTCAAAAGATTTTAGCACTCGCAGATAGTTTGGAGGAAAAAAATAATGGATTTAATAATTCTTTTCAGTTTCAATTTTGATCTGTGCTGGACTTCTATTCTTTTTATTGAAATAACTAAAACTGAAAAATTCAGCTCGATAAACTTAAATTTCAGGGCGACTGGTTAAAAATTGAAAATTCTATTAAAAAGATGAGCCAGCAACCTGGCATTTGGCACTAATTAATGCCGATAAGCTTGTTGACACAGCGATGAGAGAAATTGAAGATTTCTGGACAAACAATGGGTGAGCGGCTAAAAAATGCAAAAGACAGGCTTTCGAGCCCAAATTCAATTTGGCACGCGCATAAGCTTCGAAATGTGATTGCGCATGAAAATGATGCACAAATTAATTTCGACCAAACTCGTCGCGCAATGAATAGCTTTTAAACAGGCTTTTAAAAAGATTTAGGAGCAATTTGATGGAAGATATTTTAAAGAAATATGAAATGACAATCGGTATTGAATGTCATGTTCAATTGAAAACAAAAACTAAGCTTTTTAGTGGAAGCGATAACGATGCTCGAGATAAAACACCAAACGAAGCAACTTCGCCAATTGATTTTGGTTTGCCTGGAATGTTGCCAGTTTTAAACAAAGAGGCTGTGCGCTTAGCGGTTCGAGCAGGAAAAGCTTTGAATGCTAAAATTGCAAACGTGAGTCGTTTCTGATCGAAAGCATTATTTTTTATCCAGACCTACCGAAAGGTTATCAAACCTCACAACTTTATCAGCCAATCATTGGTGCTGGTGAGATTATTGCACCACTCCCTAGTGGTGGTGAAGTAAAGGTGAGGATTGAGCATGCACATCTTGAAGAAGATGCTGGAAAGCTAACCCATTTTAATGATCATTCGCTGGTTGACTTAAATCGAGCTGGAACACCTCTAATCGAGATCGTTTCTATGCCGGACATTCATTCGGCCGAGGAGGCACGAGCATATGCTGAAGAGTTGCATAAGCGAATGGTTTTTGCGGATGTGACAAATGGTGATTTATATCAAGGGAATATGCGTTTTGATGTGAATATCTCGGCACGAAAATTTGGTGAAGAGAAACTTGGAACGCGAACTGAAATTAAAAACTTAAATAGTTTTCGAAGCGTGGAGCGTGCGGCTCAGTATGAATTTGAACGCCAAGTTAAATTACTAGAAAAAAGCGAAAAAAATTAAGCAGGAAACACGTGGTTGGCTTGATGATGAACAAAAAACATTCTCTCAGCGCAGTAAAAGAGGAAGCTCAAGATTATCGCTATATGCCGGATCCAGACATTCCACCAATTGTTTTGAGTGATGAAGAAATTTCGAAAATGCAAGCACGATTCCCAATTATGCCAGACTATTTCCGAGATAAATTTAGTATTTTTGGGCTTGATAGCTCTGTGATCGAATATGCTTTGAGTGATTATCGAATCGCTGAACTGTTACTAGCAACTTGGGGTGATGGACCTTGGGAGAATGGACAGGAGAATGCGTTAGAGATTATTAGAGAGTTCTTGCCAGAATACACCTTGAAGAACATAAAGAAAATATGAAGCGAATCTTTAATTGGTTTGCTTCAACGCCAAGCGAAGAACTCGATATGGATAAAGTTTATAAAGGTTATGTTGGCCCTCGCCGGTTAACTCTTTTGGCTCATTTAGTCCATGATAAAAAAGTGAGCTCTAACGGCGGTCATCAAATTTTCTTGGCAATGCTTGATGACGAAAATCTAGAATTTATGCCAGAAAAGATCGCTGAAAAATGAATTTACTTCAGGTTTCAGATGAGGGTGCTATTGCGAAAATTGTTGATGAGGTTTTGGCGGATTCAGCTTCACAAAAAGCAATCGAAGACATTCGAAATGGCAATGATAAAGCGATCGGCTTTTTGGTTGGTCAGATTATGAAAAAATCAAAAGGTAAGGCAAACCCGGCACTAGCCCAAAAAGCTAATTCGTGAAAGAATATAATAATTCTAAATAATAACTACACTTTATTTTAAGAGGTAGTTATTATTTTTAGAAAAACTATTGACATAAGAATTATTTTGTGGTACAATACTACCAGATTTGTAAAAATCAAAATAAAAATAATAAAATCAAAAACAATAAAGGAGAATAATGAGCTCTGCCGCAGAAATCTTGGTTGTATTTTTTATCTGTAGCGCTTGCAATTTTTATTACACTAGGAATAATTACTTTTATATTAGTTATTCGAGTGACTCGTCAAATTGGCGATGTTACAGAAAAATGCAAAATATTACATCAAGTATAGATAGTATTGCGCAAAATGTTGCTCAAGTAACATCGCCAATAATTATCGGAAAAACAGTATTAGATATGTTTAATAAATTTAAATTTAAAAAAAGGAGAAAAATAAATGAGTAAAAATTTGGATTAGGATTGGCTATCGAGCGCTATGGTTGGTGCTGTTGCAGGAATTTTATCAGCCCCAAAAAGTGGTGAAGAAACTCGAAAAAGATTTAAAAACAAAGGCTAAAAAGTGGCTGATATTGCGACAGAAAAACTGCAAAAGTTGCTTCAGATGCTAATGAGTTTGTTGAAGACACTAAAGAAAAGGTTGGTGAATTTGCGGAAACTACCAAGCAGAAAGCCGATGAGACTGCTGAAAATGTTAAAAAGAAGCTGCTAAAATTCAAAAAGAGCTTTAAACACGATTGACGGTGCAAAAAGGTTTCGAAAAGAAAGTTTAATAGAAAAATATAATCAAAAAGACGGTTGAGATTACCGTCTTTTTATTATGTTACAGAACTAATATAAAGTTGTTTTTACCTTTTTGACTATTCCACTTTGTTTAATATCAATATCTTCATGGATTTTTTTCGCCATTAAATGAAATAGCGTTTCCCGAAATAAGTCTCTTTGCTTCACCCTTACTTTTTCGTTGTCTCTGAATTTACTAATATATCTGTAATAGCTTGGTCTTTAGTAGTTGAAGGTAATTCATTTTTAAGGATGTTTATTTCTTCCTGAAGTTAACGAATTAAATTCTTTTCCGCCAAAGAGTACTTCTGTTGCGGATATGACATTTTTTGTATTATCTTTACCATGAACAATCTCAACGACATTTTGGGCCAAAGCCTTTTGAGCAATCCGTAGATGGGGGTTGTTGAGATGGTCCTGTTCAATTGATTCGATCTCTTCCTTTGTTAGAGTGGTGAGGATTTTAAGATATTCGAAAACACTTTGGTCATCAGAATTTAGTAAAAACTGATACAGCTTAAAAAGGAGAAGTTTTCGAAGAATCCAACCAGAGTGCTCCTCCTTCTGATTTTCCGAATTTTCGCCCTGTTGAACGGTTAATTAAGAGAGGAGCGGTCATTGCAAAGACTTCGTCTCCTTCTTTTTTTCTAATTAGGTTTACTCCAGATAGAAGATTTCCCCATTGGTCACTTCCGCCAACTTGAAGAGAAACGCCTTTATTCTTGTGAAGGTACCAAAAATCGTAACCCTGTAATAATGTATAAGTGAATTGGCGAAGCTAAGGCCGTTACCATTATTGATCCGACTTTTTGAAGAAGTCACGGCTAATAAGTTCAGCCATGTTAAAGTTTTTTCCTATATCGCGGAGGAAGGGTATTAATTCAATTTTCGAAAAGCCAATCTGCATTATTTACAACTTCAAAATCTTGTCCTGCGAATAATTTTGAGACCTGTTTTTTTAATGCTTCAGTATTTTTTGCAACTTTTTCGGCGGATAGTAAATCTCGTTCTTCTGTATCTCGCATATCGCCAATCATTCCGGTTCCACCACCAACAAGGAGAATCACCTTATGTCCATGATCAAGAAAGCGACGGACCATCATATAAACGCTTAAGTGGCCAATATGAAGACTGTCTGCAGAAGGGTCGACGCCAAGATAAATTGTTAGTTTTTCTTTGTCTAAAATTTCCGGATCCTTGAAGGTGGTCTGATTCCAGAAACCTCGCCATTTTAGTTCTTCTGATAATTTCATTCTGTCTCCTATTACTTGATTATATGATATATATTAACATAAAAAGTGTTTTTCCACTAAATAGGTTTAGAAAAGCATCTTGAAATGCATAAGCATGTGCGGTATAATTGTAGTCAGTATGGATAGAAGAAATAGGCTTAATAAAGAAAAGAGTTCTACCAAAAACGTACATCTTTGAAGAAAGGTGGTGCGCTCAAAAGGCAGAATAATCTAGGTTTGTATACAAATTTAGCACATAGAATGAAAGAAAAAAAAGATTCTAGGGCTCGCGAAAGGGCGGAATACCTCGCAAGCTTACCTAAGGATCCAGTAAAGAGGTTCTTTTATAGGCTACACCCAAAGCGAGTTTTGAAATATTGGTTTAGCAAAACAAGGTTTGTTTATGGGTCTAAAAATTTTAGGTGCAATAATTATTCTTAGTGGAATTGCTATTGCTGCTGCTTTTGCTTATGTTTCGAAAGATCTAAACCAAATCAAGCCTGAAGAATTGGCGAAACGAGTTCAGACAACTGTTTCTAAGTATTACGACCGTAACGGTGAGCTTTTATGGGAAGATAAAGGTTCTGGAGATTATAAGCTAGTTGTTGAGAATTCTGAGATATCCGACTACGTTAAAAAAGCTACAGTCGCTATTGAAGACAGGGATTTTTATAAACATAAAGGTGTTGATTTGACGGCTATTGTTCGAGCTTTTGTTAATAATTTTAAGGGTGGTGCTACTCAGGGTGGTTCAACGTTAACTCAGCAATTAATCAAGCAGGTTTATTTTTCGAACGAGTCAAATGAGCGTGGTTTAAGTGGAATACCGCGAAAAATTAAAGAAATGATTTTGGCAGTCCAAGTTGAACAAATGTATAATAAAGATCAGATTTTGTCACTCTATCTAAATGAGTCTCCTTATGGTGGACGAAGAAACGGAGTTGAATCTGGTGCTCGAACATACTTCGGAAAAAGTTCTAAAGATCTAACTTTAGCTGAAGCAGCCCTATTGGCTTCTATTCCTAATAACCCTGCAATTTACAATCCATACAATAGAGAATTTAACAAGAGTCTAGTTGAGCGTCAACATAAAGTGCTAAACGATATGGTTTCTTGTGATTTATCACCGAAAAAGAAGCTAAAGAAGCTAAAGATTTTGATATTTTGGCGACTATTAAACCAGAGAGAGATCAATATGCAAATATCAAAGCACCACACTTCGTACAGGAAGTTAAAAAGAAACTTGAAGAAAAGCTTGGTGTGAAAGTTGTCGTGCTGGAGGTCTTACCGTAAAACAAACAGTAGATCTTAAAGCTCAATCACTTGCTGAATCGGCTGTTAATACAGGTTCTAAAACACTGTATATTAGCGGTGCCGACAATATCGCTATGACATCAGTGGATGTTACTACCGGACAAGTTATTGCCCAGGTTGGATCAGTTGACTATAATAAAGAAGGTTATGGCCAAACGAATGCTGCGACCTCCTCTCTAGATCCTGGATCAAGTATTAAGCCGGTAGTTGATTACGCTGCTTTATTCAATAAAAAGATACAGTTTATACCCCAGGTACTATTCTGAAGGATGAAAATATTGATTCTCAATATTGTGCAGGGACTTACGGTTCTTGTCAACTCAGAAATGCATCTAAACAGTTTTATGGAAGTGTTCCTATACGATTTAGCTTGGGTAACTCTTTAAACATTGCTGCGGTTAAATCTTTAGCAATAGTTGGAGTTAACGATGGTATTAGTGTTGCACAGCAACTTGGCGATAAATCTTACTGTAAGAATAGTAATGCTAGTCTTTCTGCCGCTATTGGTGGTGGATGTTCAGTTCATCAAGATGAGCATACGAATGCTTATGCTTCTATTGCTCGCGGAGGTGTATACAAAGAGCTAACTTACTTTACTGAGGTTAAAAATTCTTCGAATCAAAAAATTTATGAATGGAAAGATGAATCTAAGCAGGTTATTGACCAGCAGGCAGCGTACGAATTGACAGATATCCTTTCTGATGCTAGTGCTCGAACGACAAACCTTTGGAGGTCAGAGTCGAAGTTATGGATTTGTTGTTCCAGGGTTTGGACGGCTTCAAAAACAGGAACAACTGACAACGTAAAGGAGCCGCAAAAAGATTCGTGGATGATGAGTTATTCGTCTGTTGTAGCTACTGGTGTTTGGAGTGGTAATCATGATGGACGAGCTCTAAGGTCTTCCGATAACAGTGCTGTACGTCGAGTAGTGAATGACTATATGAGTTCCGTACATAAACAGGTTTATGCCGCAAACGGAAAATGGAAATCTCGAGGATAAGATAGATAAACCTGCGGGCATCAGAAGCTGTACTATAAATGGAAGAACTGATATTTGTCCTTCTTGGTGGGATAAAAACAAAACCGGTTCAACATCTAGAGAAGTCGAGTTTGATAGTATTTCGAAAAAGAAAGCGACAAAATGTACACCAGACTCAACTCGTATTAAGTTAACTGTATTTGAAGTAATGGACCCTATTTCGAAGAAGAAATCAGTTACAGTTCCAGATGGATACAACATTAATGAAGAAGACGATATACACAAGTGTTCTGATAGTCAACCAAGCATATCAGGTGTTTCTTACTCAAGGCATCCGAATTCAAAACACATATAGAATAAATGTCAATATTAATAAAGGTAATTTTGATATAAATTCTGCTGTAGTAAAAAGTTGATGGATGCTACTATTAGTACCGCCGTTCCAACTGGAAATACTTTTATTCTACAGACTACACATTCAGTAAGGCTGGTCAGAATATAACTGTTGAAGTTTCTGATTCTGGCGGTTATAAAATTTCAAAGAGTTATACAGAGGCCATCTTCGATAAGTCTCGAACGGCAGTTCTAGCGATTCTGAAATTAAAAATAAATCACCCCTTTCAAAGGGTGATTTTAAATTTGTCTCGGTTTTGCATTGCGTGTATAATTGCTTGGATAAAATCTCCAATTCCTCCGGGAATATTTACGAAGAAATTAAGAAGCCATACAAGAAGAAAAATAAGAACTGTTGCACCAATCGCGCTACCAAAACCGAAAGCTATTCCGCGAAAGAAGTTAACTTTATAGACTGTCCAACGATTAGGGTATATATCGTTAAAAACCTCTTCAAGGAGTCCAATTTGAGCACCCTTAGTATTGTCGTCGGAAATCTGAGCTTTCTTTAAAAATTTATTCATCGAGCATATTTTTACTACAAAAAGCCAAAAACGCAAGCACTTTGATTTTTATCCGAGATAAGTGATAAAATGGTAAAAAGGAGCTATTGTGAATAACGAACTAAAAATGCTAAAAATCATTTTATCGAAATCAGCTTGAAAATTTTTAAAATTTGGTTTTTTTGATGAAAGATATAAAGAATTTCATACAGAAATAGAAAAAAATTAATTATTGATGAAAAATGGGAAGAGTTGGAGGAATCTTTTTAAAGTTTTGGAATTTGGAACTGCAGGACGGCGAGGAAAAGTTGGTGTTGGGGCCAAACCGAATTAATTTAATTACTATTTCAGAAAGTGCTCAAGCGCTAGCTGATTATTTAAAAGTCGAAAAAAAGAACATAACTTGAGCGTTGCTATTGGTTGGGATGTTCGCAACTCATCGAAAGAGCTTTCATGAAGGTGTGCTGAAGTTTTTAGCGGCGAATCAGATTAAAGTTTTTATTTTAATTCTCCGCGTTCAACTCCAGAATTATCATTTGCTGTTCGTGAGCTTAAAAGCTTCAGCCGGAATTGTGATATCAGCTAGCCATAATCCACCCTCAAGATAACGGAATTAAGGTTTATTGGAATGACGGAGCGCAGGTTTCTTCACCGAATGATAAAAATCTAATGAAAAATTGCACAAAAATATTAAAGATATTAAAATTGGCAATTTTTGAAGAGTTGAAACAAAGCGGCGAAATTCAAATTTTTAGGTAAAGAGATTGATGAAAAATATATAAACACAAATACTAAACTTTCTGTAGGAAAAATCGAAACGCTAAGATTGTATTTTTCACCAATCCATGGTACTGGTTCGACAAATCTTTTACAGACATTAAAATCTGCCGGCTTTTAAAGATATTATTTTGGTTGATGAGCAAATGAATTTTGATGGAGATTTTTCAACATTGCCAGACAAAAAGCCAAATCCTGAAAACTTATCTGCAAATAAAATGGCAATTAAAAACTTAAACAAGTGTGCGCAGATATTGCATTAACAACAGATCCGGATGCAGATAGGATTTGTGTGATGAGTCTTGAGAAAAATGGCGAAGTGCGAAGTTTTTCAGGAAATCAGACAGCAATTTTTAGCTGCAGACTATCTGTTTTCGAAAAATTCATAACAAAATAAACAAATATGAGAATTTATATTTTAAAGATAGAAGGTTTATTTGCAAAAGTTTTTGTTACTACTGATGCATTAAATGCTTTAGCTAAAAAAATACGGTATAAAAAAATTTATGATGACTTAATGGTTGGTTTTAAATTTATTGGTAAAAAATCCTTCAAAAGGAATCTGAAGGTGAAATATTTGTTGCTGGGTTCGAAGAAAGTCTTGGTGGATTAGTCGGCGATCAGACTAGAGATAAAGATGCTGCAACGATTGGACTAATTATTTCAGAATTAGCCTCGGATCTTCAAAAAAATAATAAAAACTCTAGGTGAGAAATTAGATGAAATTTATTCAGAAATCGGCTTTTTTTACAGAAAAACAGAATCTGTTGAATTTTCTAGTTCAGATGGGTTTAATAAAATGCAGGAAATTATGCAAAAAGTTAAAAGTGGTGAAGAAACTTTTGGTGCAGCAAAAATTAAAGATTTCGGGAGTTTGACAGAAACCAATGTCGCTACTGGAGAAAAAAAGTAAATTTAATATGCTCGAAGGTGGTGATGCTGTTAGTTTCGAATTTATGAAACCTGAGAATAGGATTACAATTCGTCCAAGCGGAACAGAGCCAAAAAAATAAAAATTTATGCTCAATGGCTATTTGCTAAAAAGAAGATTGCGCTAAGATTGAAGAAATTATAACGGATTTTAAGAGGAGAATTTTTGAATGAGTGTTAAAAGATTGATTAATGATTTTTAATCCTGAGCACTATGAGCTTTTTGTTGGATTTATCTCAAGCGGATAAGCGTAGCTTTTTACAGGAAAAGGTACAGATTTTTTGGGACAGTCAAAAACGAAAAAGGAGATTTTTCTTCATGCAAAAGATTTAGATATCGAAGAAATTGTTTTTAGATGATAAAAAGGCTACTTTTTCGAAAAAAATGGAGATGGAATCAAGATAGGAATAGATCAATTTAATTTTTAATCAAGATGATGAAATTAGTTTTTAAAATTTGTTTTTCAGGTAAAATTACGGATGCGATGCATGGTCTCTACCCTTGTTATTATAAGGAAAAATGGTGTTAAAAAGGAGCTTTTTGCAACCCAATTTGAAAGCCATCATGCGCAGAGGTTTTTTTCCTTGTATCGATGAGCCTGAAGCTAAAGCAACTTTTTTCATTAGAGATTATTTCGCAAAAAGATGTTGAAGTTTTATCGAATACTAATCTTGAAAAAGTAGAAAATTTTGAAAAATAATAAGCTTACTAAATTTGAAAAACTCCACGAATGTCAACCTATCTTTTTAGCATTTGTTTTTAGGCGATCTTCAAAGAGTTTCGAAAAACAAAAAAACGGGACTGAAGTTTCGGTTTTGGCAACTAAAAGCTCAAAAATCTAGCCTACTCGAGTTTCCGCTAGATTTTGCCGTAAGAGTTTTTGGGGGTTTTATGAAGATTTCTTTGATCAAAAATTTCCGCTTCCTAAATGTGATCACGTTGCCTTGCCGGATTTCTCTAGCGGCGCAATGGAAAAACTGGGGTTTGATAACTTATCGCGAAACTGCTCTTTTGGCGGATGAAAAATCTTCAATTTCTTCTAAAAAAATATGTAGCATTGGTTATCGCTCATGAAACTTCGCATCAGTGGTTTGGAAACCCTCGTTACAATGAAGTGGTGGGATGAGTTGTGGCTAAATGAATCGTTTGCGACGATGATGGAGTATTTTGCAACAGACGCATTGGAGCCTGAATGGAAGATCTGGGAAGAATTTGCGGTGAATGAAGCTATTTTTGAGCTTACGTCGTGATGCAATCGACGGAGTTCAATCGGTTCACGTTCCTGTTCATCATCCAGATGAAATCGGTACAATTTTTGATGGCGCAATTGTGTATGCAAAAGGCGCGAGATTGATGAATATGCTTCGAGAATATATAGGTGATGAGGCTTTTTAGAAAAAGGTTTGTGTGAATATTTTTGAACGTTTTAAATATAAAAAAATACAGTAGGTGAAGACCTGTGGCGATGTTTAAGTGAGGCGTCTGGAAAAATGTAGCGGATTTTTATGAATCCATGGCTTCTTCAGAGCGGTTATCCAAGCGTTTTAGTAAAAAAATAGTGGTGATAATCTGGAGCTTTCACAAAAGCAATTTTTCATAGGTGAAGGAAAAGACACCAACCGAATTTGGCCAATTTTATTGCGTTCAAATCAACCTAATCTACCAGAAGTGATGAATCAAAAAGAATTAACTTGTCAAAAACGGGTGATTTTTGTCCAGCTCAATAAAGGTAACGTTGCACATTTTATCAGTAATTACGAAGGTGAACTTTTTCGAAAAACTTTTTAGAAAAAGTGCAAAATGGTGGGCTAGATACAGTTTCGCGATTGCAGATCTTGCAAGAACGATCGTTGCTTTCGAGGGGTGGTGAAATTTCCAGTGTTGATCTATTGAAAACTTTTGCAAATACTATAAAAATGAAACTTCCCTAAATGTTTGGGATATGATTAGTATCTTGATTGGCGAATTGAAAATTTTTGTAGATGAAGGCTCTGAAAGTTCTCAAAAATGAAGAATTTTGTTGGTGGTTTGGCAGAATCAGAATTTAAGCGACTTGGCTTCTTTTAAAAAGGCTGATGAAGACGAGGAGGATACACAGAATCGTAGCTCAATCCTTGCGCATATGATTTATGCAGAAAATAAAGAGGCAATTGACGGTGCGTTAGAAATTTTTTAGAAAGCTCAAAATATGGAAGATATTGATTCTGAAATTCGAAGTTTAATTTTTAACGGCAAAAATAAGATTTGATGAAACTCCAGAATTGATTGAAAAGCTTATCGAAGAGTATCAAAGCACAACAAATGTAGATTATCGTGATGATCTTATGATTGCTTTTAACTGCAACTAAAAATCTTGAAACGGGTAAAAATTACTCGAAAAGATGCTTGAAGACGATGTAATTCGTTCTCAAGATGTTTTGAGCTGGTATGTTCATTTGCTTCGAAAACACGAAAATTCGAAAACTTGCATGGGCTTGGCTTCGAAATAATTGGGATGCTATTACACAAAAAAATTTGATGGAGATAAAAGCTATAATGATTTTCCGCGATATTCTGGTGTAATTTTAAGAACACGAGAAGAATTACAAGAGTTTAAAGATTTCTTTGAGCCATTAAAAATGACCCAAGCTTGACGCGAGCAATTGAAATGGGCGAGCGTGAAATTTCTGGGCGAATTGAATTAATCGAACGAGACAAACAGCAAATAGAAGAGTTCTTAATGAAAATATAAGTAATATAAAACCGACCAAAAATACTCAAAGGTCGGTTTTTATTATTTTTTTAAGAAAAATCGTTCGAAGTTTACCATATTTTCTGGTGTAATTTCATCTGGAGAATCATCTTCTAATTTTTTTAAGTTGTTGAATAATCTTGCTTTTTATTCATTTTTGTACCAATCAAAACCAGCTCAGTTTTAGGCTCTTCATCTCCCCATTCTTCAGTAGTCATATTAACGGTTTTTTTCCAACAGTTTGCACTATAAAGCTTTGTTCGTAACCTTTCATTCCGAAATAGCAAATTCCTTTCATTCTAAAAAGATTTTGAGGAAGATTGTCTAAAAAGCATTAAATTTTTTAGGGTCGATCGGCTTTCTTGTTTCGAAAGAAATTGACTCAAATTCATGATGTATATGGTTTTTTGTGGTCATGGGTGTTTTCTATATTTTTTTGTAAAAGGTTTTTCATCCCAAGAAAAAAATTATTTTTGAATCAATCTGTGAGTTTTGACTATAAATGATGGGTGCTTGTGAATTTAGCTCATGAATCGTAGATTCAATATTTTTTTAGTTTATCTTTCGAAACTAAATCGGTTTTTATTTAAAACAATAATATCGCTTGCCTTTTAAGCATTTTTTTAAAATGTGTTGGAAAAATTCCGACTAGCATTTTCGAAATTTTGAGCATCAACAATATAGATATTTCCGCCAAAATAAGAGTATTTGTTCCCGGAATATTGCAAGGTTTTTAAGAAGGTCATAAGGTTCGGCAATTCCGCTAGCTTCAATTAGTATTGCATCAAGATCAGAGTCTTTATTGGCAAGTTTAGCTAGAGGTTCGCTTAAGCCGTTACTTCCAATCATGCAACAAATACAGCCATTACTAAGTTCAATAGTTTGTTGGTCTAAGTTGCCAGAGAGTAGTTTGCTGTCGATATTTATTTTTCCAAAGTCGTTAACAATTGCACCTATTTTTAGATTAGGTTGGTTTTTAGAAGATGATTCAATAATGTCGTTTTTCCCAGCGCCTAAAAACCAGAAATCATTATAACTGGGATTTTTAGGGTTATTTTGTGTTTTTTTGAATTTCGGTTTTCGAAAAATCATTAAAGATATCTTCCGAAAAGTCGGTTAAGTCGAAATTTTCATTCATGTATTAAGTTTAACAGATTTTTAAAAACCAGGCAATGACTTGATAAATATCAAAAAGTGTTGTATAATATGTAAGTTACTCGAAAGAGTAAAGAAAATTTAAAAAGAGGTGATATTATGAAAATATCAGGTATTGATTGGATGAAGAATTTTCAGGACTCTAAAACTGTTCAGGACTCTAAAATTGAAAAAGTGAAGGTTAACACGAGCATTGCTAGGAAAGCTCGTGGTTAGATAAACCAGCCAAACTATTCTTTTTAAGAACAGTAAGATAGCTTATAAAATGATAGATTTCTGTATTATTGTTGCAGTTGTTCTATCATTTATTCTGTTAATAAAACAGAATAATAGGCTAGCCATTTATGATATATTAATGGTATTTATTCTTGGCGTAGTCAGATATAAGATCGGTATTTTTGGGTATTGGTATTCAAACAAAGATTTGCCAATATTTGACAAAGAACGTATTGGAAAAATGATAGAACTAACTTAGTTTGGTATAATGTTTTTCCAAAAACGAAAGAAGTTCAAAAACCTTCGAAAAAAAGAGAGAAGTTTTTGAATATTTGAAAAAAATTAACAATCAAGTTAATAAAAAGTTCTTGAATTTTATCTCTTTTCTATAATGGGTATGTTTACTGCGATTCTGGCGAGCGTTATTGCTGAAAACTTCCCCACTATAGCAGGAGTTATTGTGTTTTCTGCTATTACACTTTTTATGTGTAACTCTTGGTTTATCAGCTACTAAAAGAGATATCTTGTCTTTCGCTGAAAAAAACTTCAATGTGAAGATGAGAACTATAACATTCGATAAAGGTGTTATAATTAAAGTAAGTTTCTATGTTAAAACGTCATATCAAATTGATGACGTAATCAAAACTAGTGAACCTTATGAAATGGTTAAAATTTTTACAAAAGTTCACATAAGGCACCTCAATAAGGCAGCTAAGGCTGTCTTTTTTATTTTTAAAATTAAAAAGGCGTTTAGTTGACTTATTCCAAAAAAATATGATATCATAATATATGTTCGTATTTTTGCGAAAGTATTTTTTAGGAGGTAGTTTCTATGATATTAGTTAAGAAACAACACAACGGCAGAGAATTGCCAGTATTCGGAAAACGTGGATGAGGCGATGAAATATTTTGCTAGGCGTCGAGAAACAATTTATAAAATGGATAAATGCTCTTTTCTTGGTTTTTGGTGTTATACTGGGATGTTCTTCAAGTTTTGTTTGATTCGCCTCTTATTGTTGTTCTAGGGGGTCTTGTGATTCTTCGTATGGGTCACTTCTATTGTTTTACTAAAGAGCCTGATATTCGTGCGCCAGAACGATTCAAGGTACTGTATTCAGAAGAAGAGGGAAAATGGTTAATTTTTCCGGTAAATAAATATCCTGCAGTAGCTTTTTGTGCGAGAAAAATGAGGATGACACGACGGAAGAAGATTACACGATAGATGATCATGTGGTGGATGTATTTGAAAAAGATCTTAAAAAGAATGCTGTAGTTAATCGCGTTTTTGCTGCAAGTATTTTTTTAGCAGTTATTTTGATGCCTATTGCACCTGTTCTTTCTATTGTTAGTGCTAATGGGGCTGCTATTGTCTGTATGGTTATTCTTTGTTGGTACAGCCGGATGAATCTCTTAATATCCTTGCAAATATGCAGGATTTTTATTGACAAAAATCCAAAAAGGCGTATAGTTAGATAATCTTATTTTTGGAGGTAGTCAAAAATGTCAAAAAGAAGTACTTTTAGACGAAAAAGCAAATATACCAGGATTTTTAAACGACTTATCGTTGGAGGGTGCTCGTAATCCTCGGGCTTTAGTGCAGATAATCAGAGAGCGTATTCCAAAAATTGATAGAAGAATATTCTATGAATTTTGAAGAAAAAATTTATATTTATGAATTTTTCCGTAAAGAGCTTTCTGATATCACTAGGCGAGGTGTTGGATATGATATTTCAAGAACCGCGAGAAAAGAAATTCTAACATAGATATGGTTGAGTTATCTATTTTCGAAAAATATAATATTTTTCGAAAGGGAATTTGTAGATATATTACCACGATTTGTTTATTATGGAATAGATTATCTCAGAGCCCGAACACCGTGAAATCATCTTAAAGGTATAAAAACTCTTTTAAAAATAAAGTTAAGATCCCGCATCCCAAAAAGGACACGATCTTTATTTTTATATAAAAGAGTTAAAGGAGAGAGGTTATAAATTTTTCTTTTAGAGCGTATAAAAAAATATCGTTTTTGCTTTTTAGTTTTTGAGCCACGGGCTCTTTTTTTATTTGACTTTCCTTGTAAGATTTGGTAAAATGAAAGTACTAAAATATTACTTGTTCGAAAAATCCGACCTTTAAAAAATAATTTTTCGAACGCTTTAAATCAAGGAGAATAATGACTAATAATTTTAATGAAAAGCAAGCTCGAAAGCGGGCTAATTTACAGGCGCAAGATCTGCAAAAATCGCGATAAATACGTTGGGAACAGTAAAAAGAAAGCGAAAAGAAATCTTCGAAAGCAGCTCAGCAAAAAGCAAAGAATATCGCTAGCACAATCTATTCACAAAAATGATGCAAAAAGGTAAAACCTACCAACAACAACAAGGCGTGGTGCGGTTATTCGTGCTCAAAGAATGATTTCAAACGATATTAATATGCGCGCAACACAGCATATTGTAAATATCCCTGTTAATAAATCGCTATTTAATGGTTTTGATGGTGAACAGTTAACGGCTTCGAAGTTGAAAAACTTCGTCCAGAAAAAGATAGCGTGCGAGTAATTCCTCTTGGTGGTTTGGGTGAGTTTGGAATTGGTAAAAATATGTTCGCAATCGAGTATATGGATGAAATCCTAGTTATCGATATGGGTTCAATTTTCCCTAACGAAGACTACCCTGGCGTAAACTTTATGACGCCGGATATTACATATTTGAAAGATAATATGCATAAAGTTAAGGCGGTTGCATTTACTCATGCTCACCTTGACCACATTGGTGCGGTTCGTCAGCTCTTGCCTGAATTTGGAAACAATATTCCAATTTATGCCACTGATTTTACGATTGGTATGATTAAGCGCCAAATGGAAGAGGCGGTTGTTGAAGTTTCACCAAATTATCAAGTTGTTGATCCGTTTAAGCATGAACAGATTAGGATTTCTGAGCACATGACGCTTGAATTTGTGCATGTTCTTCACTCAATTCCAGGATGTGTAGCGATGGTTATTCGAACACCAAATGGAAACATTGTACATATGGGTGATCTGGCGTTTCGAAAATGATCCAGTCGACACACAGTTCGACCTTCCACGCCTTGCTGAGATTGCGCAAAAAGAAGGCGTTGATCTATTGATGAACGAAAGTACTAACATCGACACACCGGGAACACACCCACATAGTGAATATTCTATCGGTGAAAGTGTTGGCGAAGTTATGACAGCTTATCCTCATGCTCGATTGATTTTCTCATGTTTTTCAAGCCAGATTTATCGATTGCAATTGATTCTCGATGAAGCAGTAAAACATAATAGGAAAGTGGCTTTTGCAGGTTTCTCAATGATTAACGCAATTGAAGTTGCTTTGCGATCACGAAAAATTAAAGTTCCTAAAGATGTGATTGTGAAAATGGAAGATATTGTTAAGCTTGATGATTCGAAAGTCTCAATCGTATGTACCGGCTCACAGGGTGAATTAAATGCTGTTTTGAACCGTATGGCGACTGGAGCTCACCGATTTGTGAAAATCAAAGCAACTGATGTTGTGGTGTTTTCATCAAGTCCTATTCCTGGAAATGAGCCTAGAGTTGCCTCAACAGTGGATGGATTGTTGCGCGAGGGTGCCGGTGTAATTCAACACGGCCGTGGTCATTATCATGGAATTGGCCCTCTACACCTTTCGGGACATGCATATTATGATGATCATGTTCGATTGGTTGAAACTATTCGTCCAAAAACTACTTGCCAGTTCACGGTGAATTCTATATGCTTCAACATAATGCCGAAATGGCGCAAAAAAAGTGCTTGGACTAAAACGACATGAAATTCTTGTTGCGGATAGCGGTGATATTATTGGATTAACCAAAGAGCGCACAATTAAAAAGGTGGCCGCGTTCATGTTGGATCAATTCTTTTATGATAATACTGGAAACACGGTTCATGATGCTGTTGTGAAAGATCGTTTGCACATTTCAACAGAAGGAATCTTTATTATCGTTCTAACTATTAGTAAGAAAACGGGTCGGTTGTTGAAGACTCCGGATGTAATCTCTCGTGGATTTGTATATCTTAAAGATAGTGAAGAATTGATTGGCAAGATTCGTCATTATTTGCGAATTAAAACCGATCGCGAAGTTGAACGAAAAATTGAAATCGCAGACATGAAACAAGAGATTAAGGATGATATTTCTCATATCTTGTTTGATTCAACTGGTCATACGCCAATCGTTATTCCGGTTGTAAATAAAGTTTAAAATTTCAAAATGAGTAGTGAAAACTGCTCATTTTGTTATAAGGAATTTTAGCCGTAATCAATATGTGATATAATAAAGTAATGAATTTGAATTCTTCACTCGGTTTGGTAAAAGGTGTTGGTGAAAAAAACACTTGAAAAATTCGAAAACGCTAATTTAAGAACAGTTGGCGATCTTTTTAGAGTTTTTTCCGAGAAGATATGAAGATTTTGCAAGTTTGACTAGTTTGAATGAAATTAAACCAGGAAAAGTTTTGTTTTAAAAGCTTATGCTGAAAAAGTTTCTATGCGCCGAGTTCGTCGGGGAATGACTATAACCGAGGCGATTTTTAACAGATGGTAAAGAGAAGATCAAAGCGATTTGGTTTAACCAGCCTTTACAGAGTTAAGCAAATTGCAAGATGAAAATGAATTTTTATTTTTCGGGAAAGTTTGAATTTAACTATAATCGCTACCAAATCACAAACCCAAGCGTAATGAAGCGCGAAGAGTTGCCGAATAAAAACAAATTTCGAAGGTGAAAATGGTGAAATTGTGCCAATTTATCATCAAAAAGGGTTTTGAAAACAGATATAATTCGTAAAACTTTGGCGGAGTTAAAACCGCTCATGAAAAATTCTGCCTGAAACTTTACCGGAAGTTGTTGTTCAAAAAGAAAAAAACTAATTTCACGCGCGCAAGCAATTGAGTGGGTGCATTTTTCCTGAATCTGGAAAGCAGTTTGATTTAGCGATAAAAAGGTTAGCCTTCGAAGAGATTTTTGAGTTAATATTAGCTTCGAAACTGAATAAAATAGAAAATGAACAGTTGCGCGGATACATTTTTTGAGCCAAGAATTCTAAGATGTAAAAAGTTTGTCGAAAAACTTCCGTTCGATTTAACACCTTCTCAAAGGTTGGCTTCTTGGGAGATAATTCAAAATATGAAACAAGATTTTCCAATGAATCGGCTTTTACAAGGTGATGTTGGATCTGGAAAAACGACAGTGGCGGCGATTTCAGCATTAAATGCGATAAAAAATGGTTTTCAGGTTGCTATTTTTGCACCAACTGAAATTTTAGCATTTCAGCTTGCGGAGAATTTTTCGAAAACATTATCTTGGGCTAATATTTCGGTTGGTTTTTGTCGGGGAAAGTCAAGGGCAAACAGAGAGAAAATCTTTATCAAAACTTAAAAAATGGTGAAATAGATGTTTTGGTTGGAACGAGTGCAATCATACAAGATAAAGTTGAATTTTCGAATCTTGGTTTGGTGATTATTGACGAACAACATCGTTTTGGTGTAGCTCAACGGCAGAAAATTCTTGAAAAATCACATCAGAAGATGCCGCATTTTGCTTGCGATGACGGCCACGCCAATTCCACGATCATTACAATTGACTCTTTTTGGAGATTTGAGTGTTTCAATTTTTAAAGGAAAAACCGGCTGGGCGAAAACCTGTAAAAACAGAAATTATTTCGCCGGCATCTCGTGCGCCAATGAATTCTAAAATCAAAACGGAAATTTCGAACGGGCGACAAGTGTTTATTATTGTTCCCGCAATTCAAGAGGGCAAAAACGAAGAAATTAAGAATGTCGAAACGGAGTTTAAGCGGTTAAAACGTGATTTTAAGGGTCTTCGAATTTTACAGCTTCACGGAAAAATGAAATCTGAAGAAAAAGAACAAGTTATGACAGATTTTTGGCAAAAAGCGGATATTTTATTATCGACTCACTGTTATTGAAGTTGGTGTTGATATTCCAAATGCGAGTGTAATTGTGATTGAGAACGCGGATCGTTTTGGTTTGGCGCAGCTTCACCAGTTGCGTGGGCGCGTTGGTCGCGGTGGCGGAGATGCTTTTTGCTATCTTGTAATGAGTTCTAACGCAAAACCGCCTCAAAGACTTCAGGAAATTTCTAAAATAGACGATGGTTTTATTTTGGCAGAAAAAGATCTAGAGCTTCGTGGCGCGGGTGAAATCTACGGTAAAGGCTCAGTCGGGTGAAATTAATCTGGAATTTGCAAATATTGGTGATACACAGATAATTTCTCAAGCGCAATCTGCTGTGGACTTTCTTTTCGAAAATCAAGAAGAATGGAAAAAATACCTAAGCAATAGACCAAAAACTCTTGAAAAATATCAGCGCCTAACTCTATTAAATTAGGTTTTAGTCTTGATTTTTTTGATTAAAAATTTGGTAAAATACTTAGTGAGTTTCCTCTTTTTAGTGAATGAATTTGTGTGTTAAGGAGTTCAGCTGTAAAAGGTAAAAGACATTTTTCGAAAATGCTGTTTCGAAAAAAATATGAGGCACTTTTAAAAAGATTTATCAACTTTTGGGAAGTGAAATATTAAATAATTTAAGGGAGAATTGATGCCAACAATCAATCAGTTAGTGCGAAAAACCTCGAAAGACTGCTGCGAAAAATCAAAAATCGCCAGCACTTGGACGAATTCATAATGCGCTAAAAACTAAATATTATGCACAAAACGCACCTCTAAAACGTGGAGTTTGTGTTAAAGTTACAACAAAGACACCTAAAAAGCCTCAACTCAGCGCTCCGAAAAAGTTGCGCGTGTTCGCTTGACAAACGGTTATGAAGTATGGGCTTACATTGGTGGTGAAGGTCACAACCTTCAAGAGCACGCCGTAGTTTTGGTTCGCGGTGGACGTGTGCCTGACCTTCCAGGTGTGCGATATCACATCGTACGCGGTGCACTAGACCTTCAAGGTGTTTCAGATCGTAAACAAGGCCGTTCAAAATACGGTGCGAAGAAGGAGAAATAAAGATGCCCCGAAAAGTTACCAAGAAGTTACAACGAGAACTAAAACCAGACCGACGATACCAATCGGTTTTGGTTCAAAGATTGATCAACAAATCTATGCTTGACGGTAAAAAAACTTGTTGCCGAAAAAGCTGTTTATAAAGCACTTGAAACTGCAGCCAAAAAACTTGATAGTGAAGATCCATTAGAAATCTTTGAAAAGGCTTTGAAAAATATTTCACCAGCATTTGAAGTTAAATCTCGACGCGTTGGTGGTGCTAACTATCAGATTCCGTTCCCAGTTCAAGGACACCGACAACTTCACTTTGCTTTCAGCTGGCTAGTTCAAGCAGCTCGAGCACGAAGCGGAATGCCTTATAGTCAACGTTTAGCACTTGAAATTGTTGATGCCTATAATGAAACTGGTGCAGCTTTCAAAAAGAAAGAAGATACTCATAAGATGGCAGAAGCTAACCGTGCTTTTTGCTCACTTTGCACGAGGATAATCAGTATAAAAACCGCTTGCTTTTTCTGAAGGGGCGGTTTTATTTTTGCCTATAAAATATAAGCATTTTGAAAAAAATAAGTAAAACATGTTATAATTATCCCTGAGAAAGGAAAAAGATGGATAGGACTAGAAATGCATATCGGCGATTAGGGCTGAATACATAAAAATTTACCATGGTGGAAAGATTTCAAAAGGATAGGTTGGTTGGACTAATAGATGGAGCAACGGCTATTATTATTACTTTGATGGTTCTTGAGATTAAATTACCAACTTCTTCAAATAGCTTAACGGAATTGCACAAGTTTGGCTTTTTCGATTTTAATTTATTTTTGCAAGTTTTATTATTGTTGGTATTCAGTGGAACAGACATCACCATATTTTTAGATAAAGTGGATAGAGTAACAAATAGCTTTTATTTGGAAGAATATGATGTATATGTTTTTTTCATGTCGTTAATTCCGCTTTTCATGCGTTGGGATGCTTTCTTCGCCAAACGAGGTGCTTCCAGCATTTGGCTATGCGATGATTTATCTACTTACAGATCTTGTAACTCGTTGGATTACTGCAGAGTGCATCTGGTGATAATGCAGGCTTTTTTCATGGAGAGAATCGTGAATTCAAACGAAAAATACCATCTTTTGCATACGGGTGTGATGGTGGTATGGATTGCAATAATCGCTTTTATCTCAATTTTTTTACCGCAAGTTGAAATTTTCTTCTTAATTGTTCTACCCGTGGTAATTTCATTATTTACTGTTTTTGAAGACGAAAGAGAAGAGTTTGAAAGAATATGTAAAAATAATAACCCTTGGAGGAGGGTTATTATTTTGTTTTGAAGAATAGTATTTTTGCGCCCGAATAAAGTTTTTCGTTAATTAGAACTAGTTTTTCAGATTCGAAATTTTCAAGCTCTTTTAGGCTGCGATAAAATTAGGATCCCGTCGGTCTTTAACCTTTGCAAAGATTCTTGATGGTTGGGAATTGAGGTCGTAATATGGTGGATCCGCAAAAATGATATCAAAACTTGAGCATCTCTTCAATTTCACCAAGATGAAATTGAGACTCGGTTGAGTTTAGCTAGCTTTGAAACGCTTGCGCGAATTAATTTAGCTTCGCCAGCATTTAAATTTTTTCTGTAATTTTCAGGTTTTCGGAAAGTATCTTTGGGCTGAACGGCTCTTTTTCGATAAAAACGACCTCGCCCGCGTGAAACCGCTTCAAGTCCTAAAGCTCCAGTTCCTGCAAAAGCATCAAGAACTTCGGCATTGGGGATTCTTTGCTGGATTGCATTAAAAATTGCATTTCTTGCACGCTCACTCATCGGGTGGGTTTGTCGTGAATTTGGGGCAGTAATTTTGTGGTTTTTAAAAATTCCTGAAATTAAGCGGATGTTCATTTTTTACTCCTGAGTTTTTCGAAATCCTCAACTGAGGCGCGTCGAATACCCTCAAACCATCCAAGGGCGACTATTTTTGAAATCTCGGGTAGTAATATAGACTTTGTATTGCGCGCAAGAGACGTTGTCCACCCTTTTTCAAGGTAGGTTTCGTAATATTTCTGATCAGCAACCCATTTTATTTTTTCTTCAAAAACTTTCATAAAATCACCATTTAATACACGAGAAATTTCTTCTTCGGTTGGGTCATTTGTAATTTTTTTGGCTGCAATAGAGGTTATCATTGTAGCTACGCCCATTTCGTATAACATATGCGAACTCATAACACCTTTAGGTCCGATATATTCCCAGTTATTAAGAAGCCTTTCTCGCCAATTCTTCCCAGAAAGAAACATTTTTAATTATTTTTATCTCGTTCTTCAGGTTTTTTACCAGAAATTTCAATAATTTTTATCGGTCATTGGGTATTGATGTGCAGGCGTTAAAGCGTCAGTAATCGCATGAGCCATCCATCCAGCCTCAAAAACTTGCTCGCACATAATCGAAAGCGCCTTAGAAAGGTTGAAAAGGTGGTTTTTCGACGTAAGTTTTTATCGGCGTTAAGTCGCCGTAAGGCTCAACAAAAATGCCAAGGCTCATCTTTTTCCTGGAGATTTTGTTTTAATACCATCCGGACCGCCGTTTCCTTCAAAAACTAAGATTTCGTCAATTTTTCGGAAAAATGAACTTTTGAAAAAGTTGGATTTTTGAAAGAATCTTTCGAAGTGTTAAGCGTGCTGCTCGATCGATTTTTGATGAGTTCCGGCAATTTTGTCGGCTTTTTGAAAAGGGGTTGCTCTTGAATACATGTATAAATTTTAGCATTTTTAAGCTAAAAATCAAAAGTTGAATTTTTATTTTTGCTGGTAGTTAAAATGGGGCTAATGAGTAAAATTGCAAAAATACTTAAATGGACATATTATCGGAGAGGTTTCGGCTCGCGAAACCAGGTTAAAACAATTTTCGACAGATCGTAGCTTTCTTAAAATTAAGCCAGATTTAGTGGTTTATCCAAGATTTAACGAGGATATTCAAAAGATTATGCGTTTTTTTCTTGGCAATTAGCCGAGAAGGATTACATTTTTGGTGTAATCGCGCGTGGTTATGGTGGAAGTACTGACGGATCTTCGATTGGTAAAGGTATTGTTCTTGATATTTCTCGCCATCTTGATAAAATTAAAAGAGCTTGATTTACGCTCAAAGACGGTTCAAGTTCAAGCTGGTGCTAATTTTTCAAAAATTAAAACTCGCAATAGCTTCTCAGGCAATGGATATTCCGCAAAGTCCCGCAGGAGAACGGTTAACTGTTGGTGGCGCGATTGCAATGAATTTACCTGCAGAAAAAAATATAATTACGGTGAATTGGTTGATTTTATCGAAGAACTTGAAGTTGTTTTAAGCAATGGCGATATTATTAATATAGGTAAAATTTCGCGTAAAGAATTGAGTGAAAAGATTGCTCTTTCTGGTTTTGAGGGTGAGATTTATCGTAAAATTGACGCATTAATTGAAGACAATTACAGTTTATCCAGAAAATAGACAAAAGATTCTAGCTTTGGATATTCTGGGATTGCTAACGTAAAAATGAGGATGGAACTTTTAATCTAATCCCGCTATTTTTCGGCTCCCTTGGAACTCTCGGTGTTATAACAGAGGCACGAATTAAAACTGAATATATAACTAACGAAACCAATTTTTATGGTTGTTGGTTTTTCGAATCGTGATGATGCACGAGATTTTAATGATGAGATTGCAAAAATTTAACCCAGATATTGTTGAGCTCTATGATGGAAAAATGTTTGAAGCCGCTGTAGCTTCGGGCAAAAAAAGTATCAATTTTATTTAGATAGAAATTCGCAAAAATTAGCTACGAAACTGGTCATTGTGGTCGGAATTACTGATAAAACGGCAAAAAAGATTCTTTCAAAAATGAATAAAATCCAAAAGATTTCAGCTAAATTTGAAGGTTCGACAGTCTGGATTCCTGGTGGTGATGAATTTTCGAAAGCTGAAATGGAGTCTATTCGGGATGTTCGCGAAATTTTTACGCGCAAGAAGTGGTGTTATAAAAACAAGAAATTTACCCAATTCAAGGTGTTTACGTGCCTATGGAAAGGTTTGAAGCGTTTTATTTAGGTCTTCAAAAACTAGCCTTACAATACAGTATTCCGGCGCCTATTCAAGGTTCAGCCTTAACTTCTGTATTTGAAATTCTTGCAGAATTTGATTTTTCGAAAGTTACCGACCGACAAAAAGCGTTACGATTTGTTGCTGATTTAGGCGCTTTGCTAGCTAAAGTTGACGGCGAATTTGCGTACGGTGCTGGTGAGGGAGAATTTACGGTCACTTCGTGGCGAGAAATGTAGGCGAAGAAGTAGAAAATATTTACTTGCAAATTAAAGATATTTTTCGACCCGATGCATATTTTAAATCCTGGAGTCAAAGGTCGTCCAGATACAAAAGAATTAGTTAAATCTATTCAAAATGGAAAATAGACCAAATTTTGAAACAGGCGAGGGTTTGACCGCCCAAAATGATACTCGAAATGTTATTGATAAATATAAGGGCTTGTCTGTTGCGGAGATTAAAGATGACCTTGACCGTTCGCGTCATGATTTTCATGTTGCGATTGAGAATTTTCAACATGATTTTAATATTGGTACCATTGCACGAAAATGCGAACGCCTTCAACGCGGCAGGGATTCATATTATTGGCCGCCGGCATTGGAATCGCCGAGGGGCAATGAAAACAGAAGCTTATATGAATATTTTTTTCACCATGAAACAGTTATGGAATTTATAGATTGGGCAAAACAGAATAATCTAAAAATTAATTGCGATTGATAATCAAAATGGTTCAAAAAAACTAAACGAGATTGAGTTGGAAAAAGGTTCGATTTTAGTGTTTGGTAATGAAAGTGACGGGCTTTCAAAAGAAATGGTTAAAGCTTGTAAAGAAATGGTTGCTATTGAGCAATTTGGATCAACTAGAAGTGTTAATGTTGGCGTGGCTAGTGGGATTTTGATGTATGAATTTGTTCGACAAAAATTATTTTGATAAAGTAAGTTTCTGATGATATACTATTAAATATCAAACTAGAAACGGGGTGCGTTCTTTATGGCAAAAATTGAAAAAAAGAATATTTTAAGACATATTCTTGTAACTTTCATAATTTTGTGCGATATTTTTTTCTTGCAAGGTATTTTTGTAGATGGTAATTTCTTGGGAGTTATTGCAATGCTTTTTATTTCCTATAAGCATTGTAGCTAGTAGGGAATAGGATTATCGCAATCAATATCTCGGGCGTTACGGCGCTCTTTTTGCTTTTAAAAATTAGGTTATGTTATAATAAAGGTGTATGAAGACAAAAGTAAAGAATATTTCAGACGTAAAAAGTTGAGCTTACAATTTCTCTTGGAGTTGAAGAATTAAAAAGTGCTGCTGAGCAAGTTGCGTTGACTAAACTTGCAAAAGAAGTTAAAATTGAAGGATTTCGAAAAAGGTAAAGCACCTCTTGAAATGGTTGCCGCACAAGTTGATCCAAATGTTCTTGGTCAAGAAGTTATCGAAAACGCACTTTCGAAAGCTGTTGCTGAAGCCTTTTTGAAGGAAAAATCCAGGCGATTAACCGACCTGAGGTTGATGTTAAAAAATTTGTACCTGGAACAGAACTTGAATTTACGGCAACTTCAGAGATTATGCCGAAAGTTGAATTGGGCGACTATAAAAACTTGAAGGTTAAAAAAGAAAAAGTTTCAGTTAGTCAGAAAGAAGTTAACGAAACAATTGACCAAATTTTTGAAGAATTTTGCTGAAAAGAAAAGAAGTTAAGCGCGCTGCTAAAGAAGGCGATGAAGTTGTTATCGATTTCTTGGGTAAAAAAAGATGGTGTAGCTTTTTGATGGTGGAAAAGCCGAAAAAGTTCCCACTTGAACTTGGCTCAAAATCGTTCATTCCTGGCTTCGAAGAAGGATTGATCGGCAAAAAAGCGGGCGATGAACTTTCTCTTGATTTGAAATTCCCTAAAGATTACCACGCAAAAGATTTGGCTGGAGCAAAAGTTGTATTTGAAGTTAAAATTCATGAAGTTCGTGAGAATGTTTTTTGCCTGAAGTCAATGAAGAATTCCTTTCAAAAATTAGGCGAATTTAAAACTAAAGAAGATTTTGAAAAAGCAAATTAAAGAAGATCTTAAAACTCAAAAACAAGCCGAAGCTGATGACAAATTTAAAGATGAACCTCGTAAAGAAGCTTGCTGAAGTTTCGAAAGTTCCTGTTCCTGAAATTTTACTTGAAGACCAAAAAGCAGAGTATCGAAATGGATATGCAACAAAACTTGATGTATTCGGGTCTATCTTTAGACGATTACCTTAAGCGAATGAATAAAACTCGCGAAGAATGGCTAGAAAACGACGTTAAAGCTGTTGCTGAATCTCGAGTTAAATCTGGTTTAGCTTTTAGCTGAGCTTTCAAAAAGTTGAAAAATTCAATCTAGTGTAGATGAACTTGATGCACGAATCGCTCAACTAAAAAGAACAATATGGTAACAGTAAAGAGGTTGTAAAGCAACTTTTCTTCTGACGACGTTCGCCGTAATTTAGCAAATCAAATTTTGACCGAAAAAAACAATTGATTTGTTGGTTAAATTAAACTCTTAATTGAATATATACAATAAAAACAAGCTCAATCGGCTGACCTGACAATAGCAGTTTAGCTAAATGGGTTAATATTAGCGAGTCAAGTCGTTTTGGCCTCGCTTTTTTTCCTTATCTAGTTTTTTTCGATGAAATTGTAATAAACGTAAATTTGGATAGTACGATTGTGTTTCGTGCCAGTTAGTTTATGAATCACAATCTTATCAATCAGCCTATTCACTATCTCAACGGCTAATTCTGGTAGTTTTGTATATTTGGAAATAGGCTTAATTCCTACGATCTAGCAGAAAAACCAGCAACTTTTATGAAGTTACTGGTTTTGTTTATATAATTTTTATAAAGAAGTAATAAAAGTTAAACCGCCTAATATCACTCCCCGCTGCATTAGGAATAATGAGGATCCAATCTTTTTAGGTTCTTTTGTCCAAACCACAGATTACCCAAATTAAACAAGAAACTGCTAGGAATAGTGGTTGGAACGGTTGAGCTTTTTACTCCTTGCAGGTTAGCGATAATTTGTGGAACATATGCAATAAAAGACAAGGATCCCAATAAAAGCTCCAATAGATCCGACAAAGCGATTAATTTTTTTGTTTAGACATATAATACCTCCTGAGGTTTATTATATCAGAAAAGAAAAAGATACTGTCAATAATTTTGTATAAACACTCTAGTAGAGTTTTACGGAGTGTTAATCAAATAAGCTTTCAAGTGTGTCAGAACATTAGCCAAAACCATTTATGGATGCGTTGACTTTGAAATCTGTCTAACAGGGTGGACTAACAAGCATTGTTTTTTCGTTTGGGGTGATTTCATATCCAAGAACAACCTTCTGTCCTTCTGGTGTAATGCCAAGTGCGATATGAATACATTCTTTACTAACGGTTCCATGTCTTAACGGAAGATAGGTTCCGTCAAGGAATGAAACAGAGTAGTTAGCTTCTAAGCATCTCTTATGAAAAACAGCGACATTCTAAAGAGCTTGTTTTTAAATTGAAAAATAAAATATAATGGGATAAGTTTAGTACCTTAGGAGGTGAAGAAAATGGTTTCTTTTAGAAGAAGCAATTGAAGATACGTCGCTCAACCTTCAAAAATGTAGCACCAGTTTATAAAAAGAATAATTCTTTTTCGATAAAAGAGATAAACTGGCTAGATAAAATTTACTACAATCTTCGAACTGGCATTAAGACCGAGAACTCAATACTTGATTTTTAGCGGTAGTTTATTGCCCGAAAAGGGAGTAAATCTCCAATAATTTTTGTTTAGTTTTTTGATAGAAAATAACGAGATTAAAAATCTAGAGTGTTCGAATAATATAGTTAAAAATATTATCACCAACACGATTCAAGATTGTTTAGGCTATAGTGATTTTAAAACCAATTAAAGATGTAAAGATCGGGGGTGTATATAGGCATTATGGTGGTGAGGAATTTATTGTTAAAAACATTTCTCAACATACAGATCATGACGAGAAATTGGTAAATTACCAAAAATTGGTGAAGAAGAAATCTGGTCACGCCCGATAGAAACATTTACCGATGGAAGATTTCAGCTAATGGACTAAAAAGCTTGCAAATTTTGCAGGCTTTTATTTTTATTCTTGACGAAATGTTCCGGTTGTGATAAAATTAAAAAGTAGTCGGCCAGCGGGTCGGCATTTTTCATAAGAAAATATTTTGAAAGGATAAAATGGAAGATTTGAATGTTAAACAAATGATGTTAGCTGCAAAAAACATTGCTGCTGAAAAGAACTTGCCTGAAGAAAAAGTTCTAGAAGTTATTGAAAATGGCAATCGCTGCAGCTTGGCGCCGCGAGAACGGAAATCGCGACCAGAATGTTCGTGCTGAGCTTAACACTGAAACTGGCGATGCGGAAGTTTTTGTTCAGTACGAAGTTGTTGATGGTGAGGAAGCTTACAATATTAATAACGAAATTTCGCTCGAAGATGCAAAAGAACTTGATCCAAATGCTGAAGTTGGTGAAATTGTTGAAGAGAAGTTTCCTGTTGAAACTTTCGGTCGAGTTGCTGCGCAAACTGCAAAACAAGTTGTGTTGCAACGGCTTCGTGAAGCTGAACGTGAAATTATTCTTGAGGAATATGAAGATAAGGTTGGTACGATCGTAAGTGGATCTGTTTCGAAAATTGATCAACGATTTGTTCGAATTGATCTCGGTAAAGCGACTGGAGTTATGCCACTTCGTGAACAAATTAATGGTGAATATTTTAGCGTTGGTCAACGAGTTAAGGTTTTAATTAAAGAGATTGAACGTGAAGGTCGTGCGCCAGAGCTAATTCTTTCTCGTGCAGATGCTAAATTTGTTGAAAATCTTTTTGAGCAAGAGGTTCCTGAACTTGAAACCGGAATGGTTGAAATTGTGGGATTGCTCGTGAGGCTGGTCGTCGAACAAAAAAATGGCTGTTCGCTCAATGATGAGTGGTGTTGATCCAGTTGGAACATTTGTTGGTAGTCGTGAGTGCGTTCAATCGGTTATGAATGAGATTGGTGAGCGCGAAAAATCGATATTATTACATGGAGTGAAAACCCGAGTGAATTCATTCGTGAAGCTCTAAACCCAGCTGAGGTTATTGAAGTTCAAATCAAACCTACTGGCGAAAATGAGAAAAAACGCGCAACAGTGCTTGTTAATGAAGATCAACAAAGTATTGCAATTGGTCGTGCAGGTCAAAAATGTTCGTCTTGCAAGTCGATTAACTGGTTATGAGCTTGATATTGAGCTTGCCAAACCTGCTGAAAAGAAACCCTCGTGGAAAATGTTGAGGATGGATTGTTTAACGCTTTAAATGAGGCGACTGAGAGTGAAGTTGTTGAAAAATCTTGACGGCGATGAAAGTGATCGGGAAAAGTTTGGTGGTGAAGACCAATAAAACCTTGAAAGCTAGCAGGGGCTGACTGCTAGCTTTTCTTATGGTATAATTGTTACATTGGCTTTGAGGCGACCAAAGTACTTTAAAAAAAGGAGGCATTTATATGCAAAAGAAATGTAAAAACTTAAAAGTTGTTATTCCAGCGGCAGGAAATGGTACACGTGATATCCAGCAACTACAGGATTTGCTAAAGAATTACTACCATTACCCTTTGAGGGTTACTTACAAAATTCCATTGTGGTTTTAATGGAAAAACTAGTTAAGGCTGGAATCTCTGCGCAGAATATTGCAATCGTTATTAGCCCTGAAAAAACTTCGATAGAGAGTATTTTCGAAAGTAAAAATCAATTGTTGAAGAACTTCAGAGTAAGGGTAAAACATGATTTTTGCTGAAAAAGTTGAACGAGTCGAATTTTTAGCCCGGCGAAATTTATCCAACAAGATTGTAAATTCTATGGTAATCAAGCTCCGCTTAGCACGCCTGAAGTTATTGATTTTATTGGTAAAAGCGATTTTGCATACTTTTTCCCAGATGATAACTTTGCGACAGTTGGTAAAAATGAATTCGAACAGATCTTTGAAACCTATGAAGAATACGGTGGAAGTATTCTGCCGGTTAAACAGGTGCAAGATGATATTGAATATTCGAAATATGCGATTGTTGTAGGTGAAATTATTCATCGCCCGCGAAACAAAGACGATAATTTGGTTTTAGAAGTTGAAAAAATCGACGAAAAACCAGGTTTTGAAAACGCTAAAAGTGAGCTCGCAAGTGTTCGCGGAGCGATTTTCGAAAACGAACTCATTAAATATATGAGTGATTACGCGGAAAATTTTGACGGAAATGGTGAGTTGATGTATCAGATTCCTGTACAGAAGGCAATGAATGATGGAATGAAATTCCATGCGGTTCGAATCAACGGATTGTATTGTGATACCGGAAACTGCTACGATTATGCTTTAGCAGTCCCAGCGATGATGATGACTAAAGACCGTGAAAAATACATCAAAGATTTGAAGAAAGTTATTGAATATTTTGAAAGCCTCTAGTAAAAATAAACGCTCAGTAATGAGCGTTTTTTTAAATTCCTTCGTGTTGAAGTAGCTAACTTTTGCGATTTTGTCCGCTATTGTAGCCACCAAAAATCCATGTCTTTAGTGAGAACTCGATGACAAGGAATAATTATTGAAAGCTTGTTGGCGTTTAGGGCATTACCAACTGCACGGATTGCGTTTGGGTTTTCGATTTTTTCGGCAATTTCTGAATAAGTTGTAGTTGAGCCTGATCGAACGTTTCGAATTTCTTCCCAAACTTGTTTTTGAAAATCTGTGCCAGTCATCTCGATAGGTGTTTGAAAGCCGGCAAAAGGGTGTTTGAAATAATCTTCAAGTTCGGCGCGAATTTGTTTTATAGGCAAATTTTCGCCTTCAGGAATTTCAGTTGTTTCGAAAAAATCTTTAATTTGCTCAAGATCTTTTTCGAAATTATCGTTGTCTTGAAATTCCAAAAAAACTAATGCGTCTTCATTCGCAATTGCAATCATTTCGCCCAAGGGGGTTTGAATTTTAGATAATTTCAGTTCACACATTTTTAATACAATAATTATATACAAAAAGAATAAAAAGTCAAATAAGCCCCAAAACTGTATCAAAAATAGAGGTAAGTCGTTTAAGTATTAGGGTTGCCAGATGTGGTATAATAAGAATATGAATCCTGAAGATTTTTCAAGAAATTATTGCAAGAATGAGCGAAAACGCACAAAAAGTCTGGAGCGTGCGGAGTTTTATTCGCGTGAATTTAAAACGGGCTATATTGAATTGAGCACGTTTTGTTGGGAATTCTGGATAATCGTGAATCTTCAGCGACGCTTTTTAGCATATCGCCACAATTTAAAGTTTGAAAATGTATATGATTTTTTTAGTTGAAAGCCCGCTTTCGAAAACATAGAATACCTGCGCCAGAAGATCCAAATATGAGAATTTTAACCGATCGAGCGGCTTTTTGCGATAAAAATGGCAAGTTTGGTTTCTGGTAATTCTGAAGAAATTACTACTAAAAATCTTCTTTTTTTCGATAATTAAACAGAAAAACTTACAGCTTCAGGTGATGCTTCGAAAAATTGGAACGGATATTGATGGGCTTTCGGCAATTTTGGATGAAGAAATGGCGAATGAAGGCGCTGACGATAATATTAGAAACGTTTTTAATTCGATAACGGAAACTGAAACAATTCCAAAACAGCAAAAGTGGGCGAGAAATAACACTTTTTGAAAAATTTGGTGAAGACTTAACTCAAAAAGCTAAAGATAACGAACTTGATCCGGTTATTGGTCGAGAAATTGAAGTACAGCGGTTGATTACAATTTTATTAAGGCGCACAAAATCGAACCCAGTTTTGATTGGTGAGGCGGGTGTTGAAAAACGGCAGTAGTTGAACTTTTGGCGCAAAAATTGCGAGCGGAAAAGTTCCACATCAGTTAGTAAATCAAAAAGATTTTCGAAATTGATCTTGCGGGAATGTTGGCTGGCACGAAATTCCGAGGTCAGTTTGAGGAGCGTTTGAAGAATGTAATTAGTGCGCTTGAAAAACATCAAGAAATTATTGCATTTATCGATGAAATACACTTGTTAACAGGAACTGGTTCGGCGGATGGCGCAATGGATGCGGCAAATATTTTAAAGCCGGCGCTTGCTCGAGGTAGAATTAAGTTAATTGGTGCGACAACTTTTGATGAATACAAGAAAACAATAGAAAAGGATTCTGCGTTAACTCGACGTTTTCAATCTATTCGAGTTGATGAGCCAAGCCTCAAAAGATACGCTTGAAATTCTCAAAGGTTTGCGTGAAAAATACGAAAAAAATATCACGGCGTTGTGATTTCTGATGAAATTTTAAGCGAAATTGTTGATATGAGTGCGCGGTATGTTTTTTTATCGCCAAATGCCAGATAAAGCAATTGATACTTTAGATGAAGCTAGTGCGTTGCTTGTAAGCAAAAATTTCTCTACATTCGAATAAAAATTGTCAATTATTTGCATGAAATTGACGAACTAAAAAGAAGAAAATGATAGCTGAATTTAGTGAAAAAGATTTGGTTCCAATTTATGAATCACGAATTTTACAGCTTGAAAAAGATTACCGAAGAGAAAAAAAGAGACGCAGTAAAACGAAAAATGATCTTAACAAGTGATTTGGTTGCGAAGGCAATTTCACTTAAAACAAATATTCCCGTGCGGAAGATTTCAAAAATCAAGCAAAAGTCCTAAAAAAATCTCGAAAAACATCTTTCGAAAAAGGTGATTGGGCAAAAGCGAGGCGATTGAGCAAATTTCGAAAGCGATTCGGCGTAATAAATCTGGGCTATCAGATGAAAATCGCCCAATTGGTTCGTTTATTTTTTTCTTGGTCCAAGTGGTGTTGAAAAACTGAACTTTCGCGCCAGCTTGCCGAGGAGGTTTTTTTGGCGGTTCGAAAGCATTGATTAAAAATCGATATGAGCGAGTTTGGCGAAAAGCATAAAACTTCGCAGCTTTTTAGGCGCGCCTGCTGGCTATGTTGGCTACGGAGAGGGTGGAACTTTAACCGAAAAATTCGCCGACAGCCATATTCTGTAGTACTTTTTGATGAGATTGAGAAAGCGCATCCTGATGTTTTTAACTTGCTTTTTACAGCTTTTTAGAAGATGGTGAATTGACGGATTCGCAAGGCCGAAAAGTTTCATTTTAAAAATACGGTAATTATTTTAACAAGCAATCTTGGTGCGAATGAAATTATGCGTGAAAAATTCACTCGGTTTTGAGGCGGAAAAATTCGTTAGAAAAAGCCATGCTAAAAATAAGAAATTAACTAAAAAGCACTTTCGAAATTCTTAAAACCTGAACTCTTAAAACCGGTTTGATGGAATAATTACATTCAAGCCGCTTTCGAAAAAGGAAATTGGTCAAATCTTTGAATTACTTCTAGCTGATTTTAAAATAATCGTTTGTTGAGAAAAAGGTTTGAATCTAAAGGTTCGAAAAGCTGTTAAAGATAGGATTATTGAAAAGGGTTATGATAGTAAAAATGGCGTAAGACCGCTTCGACGAACAATTGAGGATTTGCTTGAATACCCTTTTGGCTGAAGAAGTCTTAGACAAAAATCCACCAGAAGGAACGCAATTTATTGCGACTATGCGGAAGGGTGAAATTAAGATTGAAATTTCGAAAGAATAAGGAGAAATATGAAAGATAATTTAAAAAGCTATTTAGTGCCAACCGTTGTTGAAGAAACAAATAGAGGTGAGCGTGCGTTTGATATTTATTCGCGGCTTTTAAAATGAGCGTGTGATTTTTGGGTGAAGAGGTAAATTCGCATACGGCAAATGTTGTAGTGGCGCAACTTCTTCATTTAGCATATGAAAATCCAGATGAAGATATTAAGCTTTTATATAAATAGTCCGGGCGGAAGTGTGTACGATGGTTTGGCGATTTACGACACGATGAATTTTATTAAGCCGGATGTTCAGACAATAGGAATTGGCTTGCAAGCCCTCAATGGGTGCATTTTTACTTTCGGCGGGCGCAAAAGGTAAACGTGCGGTGCTACCAAACGCTCGAGTGATGATTCACCAGCCTTCAAGTGGTACACGCGGAAAAATCACTGATCAAGAAATTGATTTGCGCGAAGGACTCTTTTAAAAGAAAAACTTGCAAAAAAATTCTTTCGAAAACACTGGTCAAGATTTCGAAAAGCTCAAAAATGATATGGAGCGAGATTATTGGATGAGCGCTGAAGAAGCTGTTGAGTACGGTTTGGTTGATAAAATAATTAAATAAGAAAAATAGCCTCGCGAACGAGACTATTAATAGCTATATCCGTCAATTGGTGTAACTTTTTCGCCAATGGCGGATTTTTTTAGAGCTTTTAGCCGATTCCATTCTGTTTTTGAAACAGGGACAGGCCAAATTTGTTCTTCTGAATTATCTCCACCCTTAGGGATACGCTGCGCCAAAACATAATATTGCCCACTTGGCAATAAAATATTTACGCCTGCAGCATAAGGAGTTTCCGCACGAGAGCGGCCAATAACATCAATGAATCTGAATTCAGATCCTGTGTTTTGCGCATCGTAGGCACAATTTGTGATATCCTTTCCATCTTCGTTTACATGCTTAATTAACGGATGAATTTTAATTTCGTTGAGATTGAAAAGTATACTTTATCAATTTTTTGACCATTTGTGTCTGTAAAGGTTAACCCTTTTGCTTCAAATGGCTCAGCGAAATATTCATCTCTGTTTTTCTTAAATTTGCTCCACTTATCTTTCGAGAAAGATTTCACCTTTTTCGAAATAGTCTTTGAAGCTAACCTGCGCAATGTTATTTTTTGCGTTCTTGCGCAAAAAGCTTTGCTTGTGGTAGCGTATGTTGAAAACGAAAATAGCGCTACGAAGAGCACTAAAAAGAAATATTTTTTTCTTCATTTTAAGTCCTTCTAATGCACTCAAAAACAGCTAAAAGTTAAAAATTTCAAGGTGCATAAATAAAAATTATTTAACACCTATATAATATAAATTCAATAAAAATCATAGGGTTGACTTTTTATTGAAAAAGGTGTAGAATATTTAAGCTTTGAGCATGTAGGGGGTGAAATTATGACAGTAGTAAAAGAGAATGACTGAAATATCTAAACATGCTAATCATGAAGTGATTAGCGAAAAGAAAAATCGAGAGAGGATCGAAGGAGAGCAAAGCAGCTCTAAAAGTAGAGGAAACAGCCTCCTTAGTACCTCGAATGTAATTATAACCACTTTTTAAGTGGTTTTTATTGATTTTTGATAAATATGTTAAAATGGACTACAAGAAGTAGTGTGTCTGGAAAAGATACTCGAAATTGATGGCAAAATTTCGAAAGTCATAGACGGGGAATCTCGGGCCGATTCTAATAACACTTTAAATGCGAGGAGAAAAATGGCAAAAAGCACTTTAATGCTGTAGGGCGCGTTTCTTTTTCTAAAGAAGACGTTGTTCTTGAAACCCCAGATTTAATCGCTCACCAAAAAGAATCTTGGAAGGATTTTGTCGATAATGGTTTGAGGAGATCTTTGAAGAAATTAACCCTGATCGATGATTACACCGGTCAAAAATTAGCTTTTATGTTTTAAGAGCTATAATTTTCAAGATCCAAAAACTACAAAAGATTTTGCAAAAGAAAATAACCTAACTTTCGAAGCTCCGCTTCACGTTCCAGTTGAACTTACAAACAAAGTTACTGGTGAAGTTAAAGAGCAAGAAATCTATCTTGGTGATTACCCTTGGATGACCGACCAAGGTACTTTCATTATTAACGGAACTGAGCGTGGATTGTTTCTCAGTTGATTCGTTCTGAAGGTGTTTACTTCAATGCTGAAACTGGAAATGATGGAAAGAATTATTATGGTGCAAAAGTTATCCCAGTTCGTGGCGCATGGCTAGAGTTTGAAACAGACAACAAAGGTGTAATTTACGTAAAAACGACCGTCGTCGAAACTTCCAGTTGACGACTCTCTTTGCGCACTTGGTCGCATGACAAATGCTGAAATTCGGAAAACACTTTTTGCAGATGTTGATACTGGCAGATATTAAATTTATCGATTCAACTCTTGAAAAAGATCAAACTTCAAGCCCGTCAACTGCTTTTAATCGAAGTTTATCGTCGTCTTCGCCCAGGAGATTTGGCGACTATTGAGAACGCTCGAAATATGATTGAGCGAATGTTCTTTTGATTTTAAACGATTTGATTATGGTCGTGTGACGTTATAAGATTAATAAACGATTAAATCTTTGAAACCCAAACACAGCCGAGAATCGTTCTTTCCAAATGGAAGATCTTTTCGAGATTATTAAAGAAATTATCCGCTTGAACAATACTCAAGGTCAAGTTGATGATATCGATAGTCTTGATAATCGTCGAGTAAAATTGGTTGGTGAGCTTGTTGCTCGACATTCCGCGCTGGTATGCTTCGAATGCAACGAAACGCTATGGATCGAATGTCAATGACGGATATCGAAACTGTAACTCCTGGACAATTGGTTAATGCCCGACCAGTTGTTGCTGCGGTGCGTGAATTCTTTGCCGGTTCACAGCTTGCGCAGGTTATGGATGAAACTAACCTGCTATCAGAACTTTCACACAAACGTCGTTTGAGTTCAATGGGTCCTGGAGGTGTGACTCGGGATCGTGCCGGTCTTGAAGTTCGTGACAGCCACCCAACTCACTACGGACGAATTTGTCTTGTGGAAACACCAGAAGGTGGAAACGTTGGTCTGGTGACAAACCTCGCAACATTTGCCCGAATTAACGAATATGGCTTTATTAGCCCCATATCTTCGCAAGTAAAGATGGGATGTTACAAATGAAGCTGTATATCTTGATGCAGATCACGAAATGCGTGAAATTATCGCCGACGCCGTTCGAAATTGAACGAAGATGGAAGCTTTGTTGAAGCACGTTTCAGCCCTGAAAAATCTTATTCCATCACAGGTTAATTTAGCGAAGTTACATTTCGGACGCGGTTCACCGACAAGTTCTTGGTGCTGCGGCTTTCGTTGATTCCTTTTGCGGAGCGTGACCGAATTGACTGTGCAGCAACAGGTTCAGCCATGCAGAAACAGGCTGTGCCACTTTTTGGACTGAAGTCCAAACTGTGGGAACCGGTGTTGAAGCTGATATTGCTCGAAATCTAAGCCAAATTATTGTTGCTGAAGATGATGGTGAGGTTGTTCGTGCTGATGCTGTTGCTGTTGAAGTTAAGTATGCGACTGGTGTTGTTAAAATACGAACTAAAAACATTTTCAAAAGACTGCTGACGATCGATGTGCTATAACCAGAAAGTTGTAGTTTCACGTGGTCAAAAAGTTAAAAAAGGTGATATTTTAGTTGAAGGTGCAAGCATTAAAAATGGAGAAATTGCACTTGGTCGTGATCTTCGCGTAGCATTTATGTCTTGGGGTGGTTTCAATATGGACGACGCTGTGATTATTTCTGATCGTCTTGTTAAAGCAGATACGCTTACAAATATCAATATTAAAGATTACATGGTTGAAGTTCGAGAAACTAAACTTGGACCAGAGGTTGTAACTCGTGATATTCCAAACGCTAGTGAATACAGCTTGCGACACTTGGATGAAAAACGGAATTGTTCAAATTGGTTCAGAAGTTAAACCAGGTGATGTACTTGTTGGAAAGATTACTCCAAAAAGGTGAGCAAGAACTTTCAAGCTGAAGAGCGACTTTACGTGCTATCTTCGGTGAAAAAGCAAAAGATGTTCGCGATACATCAACTCGCATGAAAAATACTGGTTCAGGAAAAGTTATCGGTAAAAATCTTTTTCTCGAGAAAATGGACACGAAATGCGCGCTGGTGTTCTTCAACAACTTCCAGATTTTTGTTGTTGAGGCTCGAAAAATTATGGTTGGAGACAAGATGGCTGGACGACACGGAAACAAAGCGTGTTGCAGAAAATCTTTACCAGAAGCCGACATGCTTATCTCATGGAAGACGGAACTCCAATTGATGTTATTTTGTCGCCACTTGGTGTGCCTTCACGTATGAACCTTGGTCAGCTTTTTGAAGTTCACCTTGGAATGGCTGCAAAAACTCAAGGATATCGAGTTGCAACCCTTCATATGATGGTGTTGATGCTGAAACTTTGAGTGATGAACTTGAAGCTGCTGGTGTTGCTCGTGATGGAAAAAGTTCAATTGTTTGATGGTCGAACTGGTGAACCGTTCGAACAACGCACAACTGTTGGATTTATGCACATGATCAAACTCACCACTTGGTTGCAGACAAGATTCACGCTCGATCAACTGGTCTCATCACAATGGTGACACAACAGCCTTTTGGGTGGTAAAGCTCAAAACGGTGGTCAGCGATTCGAGAGAATGGAAGTTTGGGCACTTGAGGCTTAGTGGTGCTGCTAATATGCTTCAGGAAATGCTCACAATTAAGTCTGACGATGTTGTTGGTCGTTCGAAAGCTTATGAGAGTATCACTACATAGCGAGATTGTTGGTCCAAAATTACCAGAATCATTTAACGTTCTTGTAAAAGAGCTCAAGGTCTTGGTCTTCGCTGATTTGTTAGATCGACACGCTTCAGCCGTTGATGCTGATGAAATTTCTTTGCAGAACGAAATAAGGATGGTGAAAATTCAACTTTCGAAGAAGATGAAAACATCGAAACTGTTCGAGATGAATCTGATGGTGAGTTCGAAGATAACATGAATCATCCAAGATATTGATGAAATTGAAGAAAAATAAGGAGGAAGCGTAAATGGCGAAAGTGGTGAATACGAAACCAAATTGCTGATTTTGACGCAGTTCGCCTCGCAGTTGCTAGCCCAGAAGACATTTTGGGCTGGTCTTACGGCGAAGTAACAAAGCCAGAAACAATTAATTATCGAACTCAAAAACCTGAGCGCGATGGTTTGTTTTGTGAAAAAATCTTTGGACCAACTAAAGATATTAACCCTTACGACAATAAATTAAAAGGTGTTCGTTCTCGTGAAGCTGCTGTTGACAAAAATGGTGAGTTAGTTACGAAAGCGATTGTTCGTCGTGAGCGAATGGGTCACATTGCATTGGCTGCTCCAGTTGCACATATTTGGTTTATGCGCGGTGCTCCAAGTGCAATGAGTCTTCTTCTTGGCATGACAGTTAAAAATATTGAGCGTGTTGTTTATTTTTGCTAGCTATGTAATTCTTAATGTTGACGAAGAAAAACGCGATCAAATGCTTGCAGACCTTGACGCTGAAGATAAAAGCAGCATGAATGGCGATTCAAATTCGTTACGAAAAAGAAGCTGAAAAAGATGGTGCTGATATTAAATCATTAGCTGAAGCTCAAACTAAGGAAATTGAAGAGTTAAACTCAAATTACACTTTGAAGAAAAGTCAACTCGATAGTTTTGTTAAAGGCTCATTGATGAGTGAAACTGATTATCGCAACCTTCCTGAAGAATATGAAGAGATCATCGAAGTTGGAATGGGCGGCGAAGCAATTAAGACTTTGCTTGATGAAATCAACATTGATGAACTTATCGAAAAACTTGAAGCTGAAGCTGAAAAAGGCTAAAGGCCAACGAGAGAAGAAAATTCTTAAACGTCTAAAAACAATCGAAGGTATGAAAAATGCCGGAATTAAACCAGGAAGCCTATGTTTAACTGTTCTTCCAGTGATTCCGCCAGATTTGCGACCTATGGTTCAATTGACGGGTGGTCGATTTGCGACTTCAGACTTAAACGATTTGTATCGCCGAGTAATTAACCGAAACAATCGTTTGAAGAAATTGATCGAACTTAATGCGCCAATGGTGATTAAGCGAAACGAAATGCGAATGCTCCAAGAGGCTGTAGATTCATTAATCGATAACAATGCTTCTCGAAGTGGTCGTTCTGTAAGTACGGCTGGTGGACGCCGCAAGCTTAAATCTTTGAGCGATATGTTAAAAGGTAAGCAAGGTCGATTCCGTCAAAACTTACTCGGAAAACGCGTTGACTACTCTGGTCGTTCTGTGATCGTTGTTGGACCAACTTTGAAGGCTCATCAATGTGGTTTTGCCAACACAAATGGCGCTAGAATTGTTCAAACCTTTTCGTTATCTCATGGTTGATCGAAAAAAGAATATGCACACAATATTCGTTCAGCAACTCGATTAATTGATGCGCGAGAAGCTGAAGTTTGGGATGCTTTGGATGCTGTTGTTGAAGGAAAATACATTCTTTTGAACCGTGCTCCATCATTGCACCGACTTTCGATTCAGGCCTTCCAGCCAAAACTTGTTGAAGGAAAAGCGATTCAACTTCACCCACTTGTAGCTAACGGATTTAACGCCGACTACGATGGAGACCAGATGGCTGTTCACTTGCCACTTTCTGATGCCGCTCAAGCCGAAGCTCGTGACTTGATGAGTATTTCTCACAACCTTTTGAAACCTGCAGATGGTCAACCAGTTCTTTCTGTCGACCAGGATGTTGTTTACGGAAATTACTATATTACCTCACGACAAACATTCTGAAATGGATAAGAAAACCACGACCTTTCGCAAATGTTTTCGAAGCAGAAATGGCTTATGACAAAGGCGCTATCGCACTTCAGACACCGATTCGAGTTTTTGTAAAGGGCGAAATTCGAAATACGACTCTTGGTCGAGTGTTCTTTAATGAGCTCTACCAGAAGATTACCCATACGATAATAATCCACAAACTAAAAACAAATCAATAAGATTTTTGGCAGATGTTTTTGCGCGTTATGGTGCTGAAATGACTCGTGAAAATTGCCGATAAAATTAAAGGCTTTGTCATTCCGATTTGTAACAAAAATCAGGATTATCGATTGCAAAGAAGACTGCAACAGTTTACGAAAAAGTGAAAAGATTCCAGAAATCATCGCTAACGGTGACGCAAAAACAACATTGATTCAAGAACAATACGATCAAGGTTTGTTAACAGACCAAGAGCGATACAACTTGATTATTGAAAACTGGCACAAAGTTATTGATGAAGTTTCTGATGAGATTTCTGAGCGAGTTGAACACCAAGGTGCTGACTCTCCGGTTGGACTGATGGCTGTGTCTGGTTCTCGGTAGTGCAACAAATATTCGTCTTGCTGCCGGTTTGACCGGAATTATGGTGGACGCAACAAACCGTGAAATTGAGCTTCCAATTCGTTCAAACTACACACACGGAATGAGCTCACTTGAAGCTTTCGTGGCCACTCGTGGTGCGCGTCAGGGATTGATCTCGACTGCGCTTAAAACTGCCGATTCTGGATATCTAACACGTCGTCTCGTTGATGTTGCTCAAGATGTCTTCTCGTGGCAGATAATTCATCTGAAGTTGATCCTGGATTTGCAATTTATCGTTCTGAAAGTCAAGAAACAATGATTCCGTTCAGCGATCGTCTCTATGGTCGATTTACTCGCCGAAGCTGTTCCTGGCTATATTGAGCAGATGCTTTATCACACGGGAAATTGCCGATGCAATCGAGAAAGATGAAAACATTAAAGAAGTTAAAATTCAAAGCGTGCTTTCAACTCCAGATCTTGCGGGAATCCCACAAAAAATCTTATGGAATTGATATGGCGACAGGACTTTGTTAAACCTGCAGAACCAGTTGGTGTGATCGCCGCTCAGTCTCGTTGGTGAGCCTGGTACACAGCTAACTTTGAACACATTCCACAGCTCTGGTGTTGCTGGATCTGGTGCGATTTCTCAAGGTTTTGCCTCGTGTTCAAGAGCTTCTTGAAGCTCGATCTCCCAAAGGTCAAGCTTTATATGACAGAAGCTTCAGGTGTAGTTGACATCTGGGAAGATGGAAATATGAACATCGTTCAGATCACACCTCAAGAGACTGAAGATGGTGAAGCTCATCCTGTAAAATATGAAATCCCAAATGTTGCGGCTCTTGCTGTTTCGAAAATGATATTGTTCGAGCAGGTGATCGCTTAACTATTGGTTCATTGAATCTTCGAGATTTGATGAAGTTCAAGGGTGTTGAAGAAACTCAACGATACATTATGAACGAAATCTTGCGAATTTACGCAGCTCAAGGTCAAGATATTGCTTCGAAAACACCTTGAAATCATCGTTCGACAAATGTTTAGCCGAGTTCAAATTGAAGACGCTGGCGATTCATCATTTATTATTGGTGATGTAGTTTCGAAAGCTGCGGTTGTTGAAGCAAATAAACTTCTTGTAGCTCAAGGTAAAAAGCCTGCTGAATTCAAGCAACAACTTCTTGGAATTACAAAAGTTTCAATCTTTAGTGATAGCTTTCCTATCGGCTGCTTCGTTCCAAAACACAACAAGTGTATTGATTAACGCAGCAACTTCTGGACGAGTTGATAAACTTCATGGTTTGAAAGAAAACGTGATTATCGGACGCAAGATTCCTGTTGGAACTGGCGCTCGGGCTCATGAAGAAAAATTGAAATCAATGAAGATTTAGATTCTGAGAATGAACCAAACGATTCTTCTGTAGAAGAGTAAAAATACTAAAACACTGGTTTAATCGCCAGTGTTTTAATTTGCCTAAAAAATAAAAATGGTATACTTATAGCATAAATCAAATAGGAGAAAAGATGAATTCAAATCAAACAATAAGAGTTGGCGCAAAAGTTTATCGAAATCGAGGAATTATTTTTACGATTTTGGCAATTTGTTTAATTGCTTTCAGGGCGTATGTTTGGTATGAAACCATTTGATGGTTTTGCCAAAAGAATAACTTGGAAACAAATTGAAGGTGAAATTGTTGGCTTCGAAAAAGGAACTGGCTAGTCAGTAATTCAAGTGAGTATAAATTTATACCAACGATTGACTTTTTCATCTAAGACAATGAAACGACAGAAGTAAAGGCGATCCACAAAAAGAACAGCCTATAATCGGTGAAAAAGTTAAAGTTTTTATGATGAAAAAATCTGGTGCAGCAGTTGTTGACGACTATCCAATTGTGAATCTTATTATCCCCTGTAGTTTTTTGTTGGTTCTTGGTGTTGTTGGATTAATTTTAGCAATTATTTCTTTCAGGAAAATGAAAAAGCAAAAGCTCACCAAAATCAACTATCAAAAATAGTATGAATCAAAGTATAAACCAAACACCTTTTGTTCAAAACTTTGTTCAACAAGATAACGGAAGACGACAATAGTGCGGATTATTTTTACTGATGGTAGTGCTTCACCAAACCCCTGGCCCTGGTGGTTTTGCTGTGATTGAAAAACGCGCAACCAATCGCACTTGGATCTGAAAACCCTAGCACGAATATTCGAATGGAAGGTTTGGCTTAAAAAGCTGAAATTTTAAATGGGGAAAAGGCAGAAATTCAAACAGATAGCGAATTCTGGATTAACGTTTTAACGAAATGGGCGCCAACTTGGGAACGAAATGGCTGGAAAAAGAAAAACTGGTGAAATTAAAAATCTTGATATTGTAAAGCCTCTTAGTGAGCTTTTATAAAATTGAACGTAGAATTAAAATGGCTAAAAGGGCATGCTGGCTCGCGAGTTTAACGAAATGGCTGATGAATGGGCAAACCGGGCAAGAAACGGCGAAACAATTTAGCTCTTTGACTTTCACTTAGACTGTGATAGAATGGAAAAATTCCGCTTTGGGTGGAAAATAAAAATTTGGAGGAAATTGTCCTTATGAAAAAGAATTGAACGAGGCTAAAGTGCCTTTTGTTGGTTTCCTTTGTACTTTATCGCAGCCTATGGCGTGTCGTTATTCTTAACGATTTTTGACGCACTGGAATTTTTGGCGTGTTTATTTTTGGTATTTTTTTATTATCACATTAACAATTGCTACCAAAAAGGTATAGCGAAAAGACACCTGAACGCGTTCGAAGATAATTTTTAAGCCAGAGAAGCTGGCTTTTTCTTTTGGTTATTTATACTTTACAGTTTTTTAAAAATATGATAAAATTACTAGCGAAGCGCTGTTTTTTTGTGCTGGTTTCGAAAAACAACAAAAACTAGCGTGAAACGGCAATAAAAATAATAAATTTAAGAGGAATTAAATGAATAAAAATACCTCATTGGAAAAATCTCCGAAATGTTGGTATTATTGCGCACATCGATGCCGGTAAAACTACAACAACAGAAGGTATTCTTTACCGAACTGGTTTGACACACAAAATCGGTGTTGTTCGTGGTGAAGGTGATGGTAGCAACAACTGGACTGGATGGCGCAGGAAAAAGAGCGAGGTATTACACTACTTCTGCTGCTGTGACATGTTTCTGGAAAGATCACGAAATCAACATTATTGACACCCCAGACACATCGACTTTACTGCCGAGGTGGAGCGTTCGCTTCTGTGTGCTTGACGGTGCCGTGACTGTTTTTTTGATGGTAAAATGGGTGGAAGCTCAGTCTGAAACCGTTTGGCGACAAGCTGACAACACGGCGTGCCACGCGTTTGTTTTGACAACAAAATTAACCAAACTGGTGGTGATTTCATAAACTCAACTAAACTCAATCCACGACCGCCCTAAGTAAACAAGCTTTCCCAATCCACTCTGCCAATTGGTTTTGAGCAAGAAATCAACGGTGTTGTTGACCTTATCGACATGAAAGCTTACACTTATGATAATTATGCAGATCATGAGTTGAAAGTTGGTGAAACCAGCCGATATGCTTGAAAAAGCTAAAAATGCGCGTTCATTGCTTGTTGAGAATGCGGTTGAAGCTGATGATGAACTAATGATGCGATTTTTCGAAGAAGGTGAAGAATCAATTACGATTCCCTGAACTTAAAGCCGCTCTTCGAAAACGAGTTCTTGCTGGTGACTTCTTCTAGTAACTGGTGGTGATGGTCGTGGTGATCGTGAAAAGGTTCTGACCTTATCAACGACCATCTTCCAAGTCCACTTGATATCGCTTCAATTAAGGGAACTGACGCTAAAACTGGTGAACCTATTGAACGAAAACCATCTGTAAACGAACCAACTTCTGCACTTGCATTTAAGATTGCAACCGACCCATTTGTTGGAAAACTCGTATTCGTACGTGTTTATAGTGGTAAAATTACTGCTGGTTCATACGTTCTTAAACACGATGACCGGTAAAAAAGAACGAATCGGACGAATTGTTCGAATGCATGCTGATAAGCGTGAAGAAATTTCAGAAGTTACTGCTGGTGATATCGCCGCTGTTGTTGGTTTGAAAGATGTTACAACTGGTGCAACTCTTTGTGATTTGAATCACGGCGTAATTCTTGAAGGTATTGAATTTGCTGAACCACCAGTTTCGATTGCGGTTGAGCCAAAAACCAAAGCCGACCAAGAAAAATGGGAATTGCTCTTCAACGACTTGCTGAAGAAGACCCAACTTTCCGAGTTCACAAGACGAAGAAACTGGTCAAACAATTATGTCGGGAATGGGTGAGCTTTCACCTTTGATATCTTGATCGACCGAATGAAACGTGAATTTAACGTTGAAGCTAACATTGGGAGCCACAAGTTGCCTTCCGTGAAACTATTCGTGAACTGCCGAAGCTCAAGGTAAGCACGCAAAAACAGTCTGGTGGTCGTGGTCAATATGGTGATGTTTGGATTCGCTGAACCAAAATGAACCAGGAAAAGGCTTTTGAATTCTTTGACGAAATTGAAAGGTGGTAGTTGTTACAAGAATACCGCAAAACCAGTTGAACAAGGTGTGCTTGAAACGCTTGAGGGCGGTGTGATTGCTGGTTACCCAGTAGTTGACGTTAAAGCCACACTTTACGATGGTTCTTACCACGATGTCGACCTCAAGCGAATTGGCCTTTAAATTGGCTGGTGCGCTTTCAACTCGTGAAGGTATTAAGAAGGCGAACCCAGTTCTTCTTGAACCCTGTGATGAAAGTTGAAGTTACAACCCCGAAGAATTCATGGGTGATGTAATCGGAGACTTGAACTCACGTCGTGGTCGAATCGACTCAATGGATGATTTGATGGGCGGAACAAAAACTTATTCGAGGTTTCGTGCCTCTTGCAAATATGTTTGGTTACACTTCAGACCTGCGTTCAATGAGTAAAGGTCGTGCAGCTCTCAACAATGGAGCTTGCGCAATACGAAGAAGTTCCACTCTAACGTTGCACAAGAAATTATCGAAAAGCGAAACGCTAAATAATACTTTCGAAAACTTAAAAACCACTCTTTCGGGAGGTGGTTTTTGTTTTGATAACAACTATTATTTGATATAATAGTATTAAAATATAATGAGGGAGTAATCTAATAATAAATTAAAAATATCTGTAATAATTGTATATAGGTATTAAATTAAATATAAATAGGGTCTAGGATTATATGAGTAAACAACAAACAAAGTCAGTATTTCTGTATAAAAATTTTTAATAAAGATGATAAGGGATATGATATAGATACGCCTTTTGAGAAAACTTTATGAATATTTTAAATAATCTCTTAGAGAAGAGATAATTTATAACCATAAAGATAATGACCCTGAAGCTTGTAGTTAGACTCTTAGAGTTTGAAGAAGCTCTAAACAAAAAGATATGTATCAAGGTTATATGGGTGTTTATGGGTCGCTCAGATTTTTAAGGTTGGTGATATTGAAGATAACATAATAGAAGACTATACACTACCTGATGGGAAAAAGACCAACGGAACTTGTGCATTTTGTCTACTCTCCCTAAAGATAAAATATTAGTTTTAACGTCAAATACCAGAGCTTATTCAAGTTGGTGGGTTTATGAGGTATATAAATTATTTAGTACCTAAAGTTTTTCATGGCATATTGGCTAATGTATGAACGTGAAATAATATGTCATAAAGATGCTATTGATATTATTAAGAACGCCAAAAAGTATAAAATCTGCTGAAATATTTATTCCCGTAGATGTTATAAAAACAAAAATAATCTTAAACGGTTGTTGGATATATCAAGTATGGAGAGTAGTATGGATGGATTAGAGGTGTTGTTCTGACATTTAAGTCGCGAAGAGGTAAGGATTTAATGAAGGGCTCAGATATAGATAAACTATTAAAAGAGATGCCCTTGAATATTATCCTAGCCAGAAATATAAAGTTGAGTTTGAAGATAGTTTAGAGCAGGCTACTGTTAATCTGTTGCAGGCTAAATTTAATAGTAGGGTCATAATAAAGAACTACAATGATCAAGATGCTTATAATAACAATATATAATCAGCTAATTGAGATATATAGGAACTCTAGTGGCAAAATTAATAAGTAGAATTAAAAAGTATAGCAAAAAGGTTTTTAATTTGTTCTATATTTTTGTGGAGCATTCTATTGGTTAGCATGTCATATAGTGAAGATTTTTAAATAGACGTGATCCTGCTAATGATTTTTGATTGTTACTGGACCATCTTCTTTAATTTTTATAATAATAAAAATACGTGCGACCCCTCTATATTATTGAACAGAGACGTAAAGAATTAGACAAGCTTTATTAGAAGTTTAAAAATATTATAAAGTATATAGTCATTTCTATTTTTAATGATTATTATATGGATATTAAATATTTTTTTAGATAATATATGTCTCAAAAGAGCATTATGGGCATTTGTTACGATAGCTTATATGATTTACATTCTTTTGTTTTTATGCGTTATACGTATATATATTTACAAGCCTTAGTGCAGAGGCGAAAAAGAATAATTTAGTTCATCTTCCGCTTTGCGCTAACCCATCTCAAAGTGCTATAATTAAAGCAGGAAATCAAGCACTTTTTAAGGAGATAACTTGGTGATTTTTGGCAAGGTGAAAGGAGGAATCTTTAATCCCCTATAGTAAAACCAACAAAAAGTGCTATACCACTTTTAAAAATTTGCTAAGCACATTTGAAGAATCATCTATAGCATTTTTAATTAACTGCTATAGCAAAACAAATCAAAAGCCTTTTGAGGAGGAAGAATAAGTCTTAAATATAAAGTTGTTCAACTTGTAAACCCGCAAAACGGATGGGCCAAAACTACTGAGCCAAAAACCAACTGAAAAACAAAGTTGAAGGGTGCTTTAAAAATTAACTATAGTAAAAGTTTAAAACCAGCTTTTGAATAGTGAAAAGAGCTATCGGGCTGGTTTTAAAATTGGTTTCGTGTTAAAATAGAGGATATATGAAAAAGCCTTGTAGAGATTTTAAAAGAAGAGTATCAAAGCTATTGCCAAGATAAAAACATTGACTGGTTACAAAGTGTAGAATTTGCCGAAATGCGCAAGAAGCGTGGCGCAGAATGCTATTTTGTGGCGTTAAAAAATGATGAAAATATCAAAGTTGCTGGGTTGATTTCTAGCAAAAATAAGCGTTTCTGATTTGGTGATGGTTGAGCAAAACGAGAGCCTCAAAGCAGATTTTGTGGATTTTTGGTGAAGAGTGAAGAATTTGCGCGTGAGCATGGGGCGATTTCTTACCGGATTTTACCAAAAGTGGTGCGTGCGCTTCGCAATGATAAGCTTGAAATTATCGAAAGCACTAACTTGAACTGGCTAAGCGAGCCACTCATTAAAAGCTGGTTTTAAATATCATTCCGGCTTTAAGCACGAGTTTGATATGGATGTAAACATGCATGTTTATTTGAAAGATCTAACAGAGCTAAGTGAAGATGATGTGGCTTCAACTTTACAATCAGACCACACGCCGAAATTTGCGAGCGGCACAAAAAGGGCGTGAATGTTCGTAAGGTTGAAGAGAATGAATTTGTTGATTTTGTAGCGATTTTAAAGAGTTCAAACCAGAAAAATGGTGTTGGCACGCGGGATGAAGAATATTATCACAATTTAAAAACTTGTTTTGGCGAACAAGCGCATTTTATGGGCGTAGAATTTGAAGGAAAAATTAATTTCTGCTGGCGTGTTTATCTTTTCGAAAAATGAAGTTGTTTATTTTTTGAAGGCGGTTCTTTGCAGGAATATCGTAAAATTCCAGCTTCAACATTTTTGCAAGATTACATGATTAAAGAGGCGATTCGCGCAGGAGCTTCGAAATATAATTTTTATGGTATTACAGCAGAACCAAAGGCAGTTTGTTGCGTTTTAAAGCTGGTTTTTTCGCGGTGTGGCGGTCGAATATGCTGGTGAATATCGCTAAAAGATATTTGTTCCGCACACTTTTGAGTAAACTTTTGCGGCGATAATTTGACTTTTTAGCCGTTTTTGGTTGTAAAATAGAATCACGAGGATTTTTCCTAGTAAATTTAAAGGCAGGTCTAAAAATTATGGCTGGAAGACTTTTTAAGAATGAAAGATATTGAACGAGATTATCATCGTGTTGTGAATCTTTCAGAGATATTGAGCTTAGTGAATTGATGGATTCAGCTTATTCTAATCGAAGTGAAGCTTTGAATGATGTTCTTGATCGATGGAATGATTACGACGAGGCTAAAAGCAATCTTTTCGAAAGCTGAAAAGCAGTTTCAAAAAGGTGAAATTGATGATAATGAATATCAACGGTTTGTTGATAAACTTGATTATCGCAAGCGTCGTTCGAAAAGAGCTTCAAAAAGATATAAAGAAGCTAACAATGAGATTCGTAAATTGCGACAAGAAAAGGAAGGGGTTAAGAGTTCACTGCGAGCAAGAATAAACTAACCTAAGATGCCTAAAATTCAAAATCGCTCAGAAAGGGCGATTTTCTATTGACTAAAAATACGATTATGTGTTAAAATATGATTTGTCTTAGGTTAGAACTTTGACTAAAAATATTCAAGGAGGTTGCTCGTTATGACAGCAACAGAAGTTTTACAAAGAAAAAGGCGGCGTTCGTGTTTTAATTATTAGTCCTGAAGATGGAACTTTCGAATCATTATTTGATGAATTTGATGCTTTTACTGGATGAAGCAGCGAGCTGGCAAGAAGTTTTAAAAGTTCATAAAAGAGCTAGATCTTTGCGAGGATCAAAAATTTCTCGGGATTTTTCGAAAGGCAAAACACGAAAAGGGCTAAAAAGCCCTTCAAGAAATTGAAAGTTGTTCTATAAAAAGAAGAGTTGGAATCTTATGAATATCAACTAGCTGATGCGCTAAGATGCCGATGTGAATTGATTGATGGAATTTTCGAAACTGAAAATTATTTAGCGAATCTTTTCATCTGGTCAACGTGAAGAAATTTATAAGGAATTGAAATATCTGGAAACAATTCGAAAAAGCTAAATCATGTAGATAAGAGCTAATTCCAGCACTTCAAAAAGTAATTAAGACCTTATCTATCGCTGAAAATGATGATCATCGTCAGATGCGAAAGGTTCAAAAAACTAACCATAAAGACAGGAAGTACGGTCGTCGAATTAATAATCGACACGACCAAGCATATAAAAGAAATCGCGACATTGCGCGCGCTAAAAAGAATGCGACAAGGATTGCGTTCGGATAAAATTTAACCGCTCAGATTGGGCGGTTTTTTTCTTACGCCTATATTTTTTGTGTTAAAATGGTAAAAGTTAAAGAAGGAGGTTTGAGTTTTTGGACGATTTTAAATATTTGCCAGAAAAATGCTCATTATTTTGATTCGGCGTGCCAATCTTTGCGCCCACAACCAGTTTTTGGATGCTTTTAAATGATTACTATTTTGAATTTTTAACTCTTGTGGCGAGCGTGTAAAATATGCTTGGGGTAGAAAAGTTGATGAAAAAGGTTGAAGAAACTCGTGAAGCAGTTTTGGATTTATTAAGGCTAAAAGAAAAAGATTATTTTGTGAGCTTTTACGCTTAATACAACCTATGGTTTAAATTTGTTGCTTTCACAACTTGAATTGCCAGTTTCAAAAAGTGATAACTAGCGAGATTGAACATAATTCGGTTTTTCTTTTCGACAATTGAATTTGCTAAAAACATCAAATTGAACGAATTGTGCTTGAGCGCGAAGAAGATGGCTCGATTTCACTCGAGAATGATTTTTTTCGAAAGCTTTGGTTGTAGTTAATGCGGCTTCGAATATTGATGGGCGACGACTCGAAAAATATCAAAAACTAGTGAAGAAAAATTAAAAAAACAAGGTGGATTTGTAATTATTGATGCGGCACAAGCGCTAGGTTCAAATTATGAATTACTCCAAAAGATTCCAGCAGACGCAATTGTTTCGAGCGCGCACAAAATGTATTCAGCAAGCCTTGAATTATGGTTGTTCGAAAAAGATTTTTGCGAAATTCGTAAAAACTTCTTTTGTTGGCGGTGGAATGGTTTCAAGCGTTTCGAAAGAATCCTATGAAGTGCTAGATGGCGAACATATTCATGCGCTTTTTCGAACCGGGGCTTCAAGCTTGGGGTGAAATTATTGCCTTGAAAACAGCAATTGATTGGCTAAAAAGCAAAAAGAAAAACTTCACAAATCGATAAGTTTGCGGATGAAATTTTTGAGTTTTTGAATACGCAAAAAGGCGTGCATGTAATTAACGAAAAATCAGCACCAGTTATTAGTTTTTATCACGATGATCTTGACGCGCATTTAATTGCGCAAGCTTTGAGTGATGAGGGAATTATGGTGCGAAGCGGTTATTTTTGTGCGCATTATTACTTGAAAGAAGTTCGAAAAATTACCACATTTGGTGCGAATTTCAATCGGTTTACATAATACCGAAGCCGATGTTGCAAAATTGAAAGAAGTTTTTAGAAAAGGATTTTTAGCTAATGGTTTGTATTGCTGCATTTATAATTTTGTTGATTATTTGGCTGTTTACGCCCGCTTTAAAGTTGTTGAGCTTTAAAAACAAGCAAAATCAATTAATCAAAATGTTTAAAAATCGATGCATTGCTTTTCGCGAAGAGTAACTTTGCGTGCTTGTGATTCGAATTTTAAAGACGAAATTAAAATTCAATTCTTCGAAAAGTAATTGTAAAGCACAAAAAAATGGGTAAAACCGGTTTCTTGGGCGATTGAGGCGGTGGCCGGCTTGATTGTTTTGGTTACCATTTGGTCGGTTTTAACAGTGATTAAATCGGCTTTAGCGCTATTTGTTTTTGGAACTTGTGATATTCAACGACCAGCTTCTTGCGCCAAATTCAACCGAGGCTTGTTCGATTGATGGCGGAAATACGGAAAGTCCAATAGTTTCATGGTTTACGGATTGGGGACAAATCTTTAGTGCGATGCCTCGCGAAGTTTCGAAATTGGAATGCGCAAGATTATGTTGTGAAGAATTCAACTTATCGTGGTGAATTTTTCGAATGAAGTTTCGAAAGACGCAAGCGTAGCAGTTGATATTTTCGACCCTGGTTGTATTGTTTGTCGACGCACGTTTATAAATCAAAAAAATAGCGGTTTCTTTAAGACGCATAAAACGTATCTTTTACCGTATCCAATTCCTGGAAAATTCAAGAATTCTGATTTTATTGCTAAGTATATCGAAGCTGTGCGAGGTACTCAACCCTGAAAATGGTGAGAAGATTTCGAGCTGAATGGATGATTGTTGAGAAGATTTTTATCGAAAAGGATGAAAAAGGAATTTTTATTCCAAGAGAAATTTAACGGCGAAACCAAACTGCAACTACAAACTGAAGAGACCGAAAAGATTCTGCAAGGTTGGCTAAAAGATGCGGGATATTCGGATTCTCAAATCGAAGAAATTTCGAAAAAGGCAAAAAGTGAAGAAATTTCGAATCGTGTTAAAGAAAACTTGCGAATTGTGAACGATGAGATTAAAACGAAAAAGTATTCCAACTTTGATTTATGAGAATCAGCGACATGAAGGACTTTTATAAAGCTTCAAAAAATAATTTTCATAAAAACTCTTTACAAAAATATTACAAATTAGGTATAATTATAGGTAGCGTCGCGTCGTGTTTTGCTAAAACAGTGACTCAGTGCGACGCGCATAATATTATTAATAAAAAGGAGAAAAATCTAAAAATGGCAGATTTTGACCGCTCAAAGCCACACGTAAACGTTGGTACAATGGGACACGTTGACCACGGTAAAACAACTCTTACTGCGGCTATCACAGCAGTTCTTGCAAAAACGACTTCCATCAGAAGTTAACAAACCAATCGCGTACGATCAAATCGACAACGCTCCAGAAGAAAAAGCTCGTGGTATTACGACTGCTTCTTCTCACCAAGAATATGAATCAAAAACCGACACTATGCTCACGTTGACATGCTCTGGACACGCAGACTATGTTAAAAACATGATTACTGGTGCCGCCTGTTGATGGTGCTGTTCTTGTTATTGCAGCTACAGATGGTCCTATGCTACAAACCTCGTGAACACGTTCTTGGCAAAAACAAGTTGGTGTGCCTAAGATTGTTGTTTTCTTGAATAAAATGGATATGGCTGACGAAGAACTTGTTGAATTGATTGAAATGGACGTTCGTGAACTTCTTTTCAGCAAATGGATTTTGATGGCGACAACGCTCCAATCATCAAAGGCTCAGCTCTTAAAGCTCTTGAAGGTGATGAAAAATACGAAGACGCTATTATGGAATTGGTCTGATGCTATGGACTCATACATCGAAGAACCAGTTCGCGATATGGATAAACCATTCTTGATGCCTATCGAAGACGTTTTCTCAATCAAAGGACGTGGTACAGTTGTTACTGGACGAATCGAACAAGGTGTTGTTAAACTTAACGACGAAGTTGAAATTGTTGGTCTTCGCCCATCACAAAAACAGTTGTTACTGGTATCGAAGCCTTTAAAAATCTCTTGACCAAGGTCAAGCAGGTGACAACGCTGGTCTTCTTCTTCGTGGTATTGACCGAGATCAAATCGAACGTGGACAAGTTATTGCTGCTCCTGGCACAATTACTCCACACACAGAATTTGAAGCTGAAGTTTATATCTTTGAAGAAAGATGAAGGTGGACGACACACTCCATTCCTCAAAGGGTTACAAACCACAATTCTACTTCCGAACAACTGACGTTACTGGTGAAGTTGAACTTCCAGCTGATAAAGAAATGAAGAGTGCCTGGTGACAATGTAACTTTCAAAGTTAAATTGCAAGCACCTATCGCCATGGAACAAGGTTTGAACTTTGCTATCCGTGAAGGTGGACGAACTGTTGGTGCTGGTGTTGTTACAAACATCATCAAATAATAGTTTATAACTTTACAAAAAGCGCTCCGAAAGGGGTGTTTTTGTTGATTTTTAATAATAATATATGTTAAAAATATTAAAGTAATATAAAATTGTTTGAGAATCTGTTCGAGATTATCTTAAAGTTTCGAAAGAAGTTACAAACGCAAAATAAGGAGTAAAATGGCAGAACAAGGCTCAACAATTCGTATTCGTCTAAAAGCATACGATCACAAAGTTATTGGACCAAAGTGCAAAACAAATTGTTGATACTGCGCTTCGAACTGGAGCAACTGTTGCTGGACCAGTTCCACTACCAACACGTCGGAAGTACTTTTCACAGTCGTGAAAAGCCCGCACGTTTACAAAATGGGTGGTAAGCTTATGAAATGCGCGTACACAAACGTTTGATTGATATCAGTAACGCTACACCAAAAACTATCGATTTTCTTTGCAAAACCCTCAGCCTTCCAGCTGGTGTTGATGCAGAAATCAAATGTAGTATAGATACGAGTCAGTAAATTTGGTTTGTTTTAAGTCTATTTTTATAGAAAATATGATATAATCATAGGCAATATGAGTCAAAAACAAAATGCACGAACTTATGCCAGAAATCGAACAAAAATTGAGCCGTCGAGGTTTTGAAAAGAACTCAGAAATGATATGATATTTTTATCTAAATTGATTTTGTGTGCCTTAATTTCGTTATTTTGGATTAAACTCATGAAGTTGTAAGTATTCCACTTGGTCTTTTTGCTGGTTTTTTGGGTGTTTACTTTTTTGAAAAGCGTCAAGACAACCGAAGAATTTTTTATGCAGTGTCATTAATATGCGGAATTATAAGTTTCTTGCCAATAGGCTTTTTGATTTGACATTTTTGATTTAAAATTGTATAATGTATTAATCACTATATCGGAGGTGAAGTCATATGTTGCAAAATAATAATCATACTATTTGCAATTATTTTAATTCTGTTCAATTCTGTTGGTATGAAAGGATAAACAGAAAATTCACTAATTTTTCTTTTCTTCTATCATTGTGCTGAATGCGATTTTGCTAATCGTTAGGCAGGTTACCGGAAAAGAGATGGAATTGTTTTCTTTCTTAGCTATCGAAAATGATTCTGGTCCAATTTTAATAATCAGATTAATACTGGAAGTAGTGATAAGTTTAGCGATTTTAGTGAAGGCAACTGGTATTGCAAAGCTTAGAAAAGATCTCGCTTTATTTGGGGCTGCGTTTATTGCGACCAAGCGCTTATGGACCATCCGGGAGCTATTTCTCAATTGGTGAAATATAATCTATGGCGAGGAATACTTTTTACTTTTATTGTATTTAGTAATAGCAAATTTAGCCTGTCGAGTAAATGGCAACGCACAACAGAAGAATAAAACCGTTTTCGAAAGAAGCGGTTTTTGTTGTAACACACACGCCAAATATAGTGTCTCTGATTTTTAAAAACAAAAAGCACTATAATTATATAAGTCGAACAGAAGAACTTTAAAATATTTACTTAGAATAGAAAAACGTGGTGAAATAAAATGGTACAAATTGAACTATTTAACAAAGAAGAATTGCATGCAAGCAGAATCTCAGCTTTATCTCAAGAATGTGAAGGTTTTCGAAGGTGATGGTCGAAGTTTTTATTTGATGCTGAACGTATTTATCGCGCACTTCAAAAAGCCTATATTTTCGGTATATGGCGAAATAGATCCAACTGGAAAGTATTTGAAGTTAGTAATTTAGTTATTGAAAAATCTAAAAATAAAATCAATAATGGTCAAGATAAGTTTGCTATTGAAGAAAGTCCAAGATCAGTTGAGGCGACTCTTAGGGTTTGAAAAGAAGATAAAGTGTATTATCATTACAAAATTCGGCGCGAAGAAGAACGTGTAGCGCTAACCAATCGATAAAACAATCGATCGATTAATCTCGGAAAAGAAGCTACAACCGTTAACGAAAATGCAAATAAAGATAGCGGAGTTTCTTTTGCGACAAGACGTATTTAACGGCTGGTGTCACAGGTGAGCAATTGGTTTACAAATGCTTCCTGAGCATGTTTCAAAATGCGCATCATGTGAAGGTCATTTTCCATGACTTGGATTATAGCCCTTATGAACCAATGACTAACTGTTGCTTGATTGATTTCAAAGGAATGCTGAAAGAAGGTTTCTTGATGGGGAATGCGAATATCGAAAGTCCTAAATCAATTCAAACAGCAGCAGCACAAATGGCGCAAATTATTGCAAACGTTGCATCAAACTCATATGGTGGCTGCTCAGCCGACCGTATTGACGAGCTCCGCGCCTTATGCAGAATTACGAAAAACATCTGAAAGATGCTGAAAATGGATTGAAGACAGCGACAAACAAGAGCAATATGCTCGGGAAAAGACGCGTAAAGATATCTATGACGCAATGCAATCTCTTGAATACGAAGTTAATACGCTTTTTACTTCAAATGGTCAAACGCCGTTTGTGACTTTCGGTATTTTGGACTGTCAACTGATCTTGAGCGCGAAATTCAAAAAGCTATTTTTGAAGATCTCGTATTAAAGGTTTGGGTGCATCGCATCGAACAGCGATTTTTCCAAAGCTGGTATTTACGCTTAAGCGTGTGTGAATCTTTATTCTGAAGATCCAAACTATGATATTAAGCAGCTTTGCTCTGGAATGTGCAACAAAAACGAATGTATCCAGATGTGCTTTCTATGACAAGATTATTGAATTAACTGGTTCATTTAAGGTTCCAATGGCCGCCGTTCTCTTCCTTCAAGGTTGAAAGATGAAAACGGTGAAGAAGTAAACTCTGGCCGAATGAATTTGGGTGTGGTTACTTTAAACCTGCCGCGAATTGCAATTGAATCTGGTGGTAATTTTCGAGACTCTGGAGAATTTTTGATGAACGCGCCAAAATTAGTTAAAGACGCTACTAGTTTTTCGAGTTAATCGTACTAAAGAAGCCTCCTCACTAATGCACCAATTTTGTATCAGTACGGAGCCTTCGGTAAGCGTTTATCTCCGGAAGATTCGGTTGACGAAGCTTTTAAAAATCGTCGTGCGACAGTTTCGTTTGGATATATTGGTCTTTACGAAGTCGGTACAGTTTTCTATGGCGGTTCAGTGGGAAAATAATCCAGAGGCTGAAAAGAATTTACAATTTCTATCGTTCGAAAAATGAAAGAACTCTGTGAAGAATGGTCGAATGAATTCGGCTATCACTTCAGTGTTTATTCAACTCCGAGCGAAAGCTTGACTGACCGTTTTTGCCGTTTGGACAAAGAGAAGTTTGGTGTAATTGAGAATATTACAGATAAAGAGTATTATACAAACTCTTTCCACTATGATGTTCGAAAAATCCAACCCCTTTCGAAAAAAACTTGATTTTTGAAAAAGATTACGTTAAGGTTGGTGCGACAGGCGATTTATCCATTATTGTGAATATCCAGTTTTTGCAACAAAATCCGAAAAGCGCTTGAGCTGTCTTGGGATTGCGTTGAGACCGGGTTGGTTATTTGGGGAAAACAAATACACCAATTGATAGATGTTGCAAGTGTGGTTTTTGAAGGTGATTTTGAGCCTGCGAAAAGGTTTCAATGTCCAAATTGCGGAAACGCCGATCCAAGAACTTGTGATGTAGTAAAACGAGACTTGTGGTTGTTTGGGAAAACTTCAGGCTCGACCAATGGTTAAAGGTCGCCATAAGGAAATCTCGTCACGAGTTAAACATATGAACGGTTCGACAATTCTAAAATTTTTCTAAGTAAATATTATTTGGGCGCTAGGTTATCTGGCGCTTTTTAAATGAAAATAAAAAGCCCAAAGGGCTTAATTAAACTGTTAATGTTCGATTTCGCTCAAGAATTTTAGATTTGATAGAATTCAAATTTTCTTGATCTTTTTAATGACAACTATTCGAGGTTCGTTATAGATACTAAATCCGTTCGAAATACCGTGAGATATCCCGTTGATATATAAAACAACATAATCGAACCGATCCCCGCTAAAGTGCAGCTCTTAATCTTGTCGCGCGCTTGCTGTATGTTGTCGATTTTCGTTGAAAATCTCAGATTTATCACCAAAATCATTAAGAAGCTCTGAATTAGACTTGAACCCTTTTTCGCATGTTATTTCTAATTACGAAAATATTTAACTTTCGCATTTCGGTAATATTCTATTCGTGAAAATTTCTCTGAGTTTCCGTGTTGAACCTTGAATATTCGTCAATCTTCATTTTCTTGTTCTAGGCTGTTTATTCTTTCAGCTAAAGCGGTATGTTGAAGATCTTCGATGAGTGCTCCGGACTTTTAGGATGCTTCATTCTGTAGCATTTTCTGGATTATTTTTGCGTAAGTTTCAAGCAATTTCTCGGGATCTTCAACGATTTTTGTAAAGAAGCTAGAGTATGATTGAGCTCACGAATCTCAGTTTCTTGACGATTTACAGTTGCTAAAAGCTTACGATTATCTTCTTTTAGATTATCTTGCCGTAATTTAGAAATGGTTAGATGACCGATATCTCGGTTTCTATTCTTAACTGTTTCTTTCAGGTTATTGACCGTTTTGATGCATTTGGCTTCATTCTTGGCCTTGCTTTTTGTAGCCGACCTTCGCTTTCGGCGCTTAGTTTTAGGGCTAATATTTTTACGGCGGGGCTTTTATACCAAATCGAATCATTAAAGTGTGTATTGAAATAATATTATCCGGGAGTAAAACGCCAGTTTTTATAGAATTTTCTAGAGCTTTTGATCATGTCATCTCCAAATATTTTCTTAAAATTGGGGATTTCTTGATTTTTCTAAAATATCTTTAGCTTCTGGATTTCTTCTGCGGTTAATTTTTGCTGCTCTTCTCATATCAGAGCCTCCTTTTTAAAGAATTTCTGAAAAATAGTTAAAGTTAGAAAAACTTTTAAAGAACCATCAATCGATTAAAAGAAATTTTAACATATTTTAGGTGTTAAGTCATATAAATAAGCCTTTGAAGGAATGCTTTTAAAGTGATAAAATTGCACACGTAAAACAGATTTTGAAAGGAAGGAATGGCTAAATTAGCTTTTTGCTCGACACGGTGAAAGGAATGGAATAAGGCAAATCTCTTTTTACCGGTTGGGCTGACGTTGATTTAAGCGAAAAAGGCGTTCAGCAGGCCATTGATGCTGGAAAATTAATTAAAAGATGCTGGGATTGAATTTGATGTTGCTTTTACATCGGTTTTGAAGCGTGCTATTAAAACAACTAATTTGGCGCTAGAGTATTCGGATCAGCTATGGGTTCCAGTTCAAAAATCTTGGCGTTTGAATGAGCGACATTATGGTGGCTTGACTGGTAAAAACAAAGCCGAAGCAGCTGAAAAATATGGTGATGAGCAAGTTCATATTTGGCGTCGTTCATATGATACTTTACCTCCAGAAATGCCACTGAGATGATGAATATTCTGCACATAATGACTCGTCGATATGCTTTGTTGGATGATTCAGTTATTCCAGATGCTGAAAACTTAAAAGTAACTTTGGAGCGAGCTCTACCGTTTTGGGAAGATCAAATTGCACCAGCTTTGAAAAGTGCGAAAATGTATGTTGGCGCTCACGGAAACTCGATTCGTGCGCTTGTGAAACATATCAAAGGTTTGAGTGATGACGAAATGTATGGGCGTCGAAAATCCCTAATTTCCGCCATTAGTGTTTCGAATTTGACGAAAACTTAAAAAGTTTTGAAAGAATACTCGCTAGGTGAATAAAATAAAATAGAGCGTTGAGTCGCTCTATTTTTACTGGTAACAATCATTGAGTCGCCGTAAGACAAAAACTTATATTCGCCATTTTTGGATCACGTGGCTATATGTTGCTTTTTAAGGTTTTCCCAACCGGCAAACGCACTTGCAAGCATTAAGACTGTTGATTTTGGCGCATGGAAGTTTGTAATTGAAAACCTTGAATTGTTTAAATTCGTAGCCTGGAAAAATAAAGATATCAGCTTCACCCGAGATAAATCACCACTTTTGGTTGAAACCTTACTTAAATCTTCACGATTGCCAGAATTTCCATTTAGCTTTTTCTGAAAATTGCGTTATGGGCATATTCTAGTAGTTCGGGGCAACGGTTGTACTGGAGTGCAGAAAACTCGACCACCGTTTTGATGTGTTTTTCGAATTTCTTCGGCTGTTTCAGCTGAATTTCGAAAATATTCTTGATGCATTTTATGTTCTTCGATTTTTCAACACGAATCGGCATGAAAGTTCCAAGCCCAACGTGAAGGGTTAAATATTTAATTTTCCACACCTTTTTGCGTAAAGAATTGAGAATTTCTTCTGTCATGTTTTAGGCTACGCAGTTGGAGCAGCAACAGAACCCTTTTTCTTCCGCAAAAACTGTTTGGTAACGTTCAATATCGAGCGGAGTTGCGTCTCGGCGCATATATGGCGGAAGTGGAACTGTACCGAAATTTTCGCAAAGTTCGCGTAAATCAGCTTTCGAACCTACAATTGCAATTCCGTCGCCAAGAATTTCTTCTACAACAATTTCAGCTGAATTTTGATTTTGATTTTCTTCGGGTGAAGAGTTTTTAACAAAAAGTTTGTTTCGGCTTTAAGTTTTCCGCGATACATTACCTTGTGTTTGATGCCAGTCGCTATCAAAACTGTGGCGCTCCAAAATAACCAGTTCACGCTCGGCGCCATTTTCTTTTTGTTGCAAAAAGGCGTGCTTTAATAACCTTGGTGTCGTTTAAAATTAACAAATCACCTTTTTCGATCTGCAATATTTTTATAAAAGCTATCTGTTATTTCGCCATTTTTCGATTTAAAGCTATCAATCTTTGAAGTTCCGCGAATTTTATGGCGGATGTGCTGCAATTCGGTCTTCGGCAATTCTATAAGTATAATCTTTTAAGTTCCATTTTTACATTTTAACACTTTTTCGAAAAAGGTATTCAATTGTGGGGCTGCGGTTTTTCAAAAGCTAAAAATGGTTATATAATGAATGAAGATATTGTTTCAATTAAAGACTTTGAGCTATCGTTTGGCGACAAGAAAATAATTCATGGACTAGATTTCAGCGTTAAAAGAGGTGAAATTTTTGGGTTTTTGGGTTCAAACGGTAGTGGAAAAACAACAACAATTAGAGCGTTGTTAGGAATTTATCAAGCAGACTCAGGCTGAACTTTTTAATTAGTCGGGAAGAAATTTTCGCCAGAAAGAACTGGTTTGATTGGCTATTTACCGGAAGAGCGCGGACTTTACCGAAAAGAAAAAGTGATTGATGTAATGCAATATTTTGGTCAACTTAAAGGGCTTTCGAAAAAAGAAGCACGAGATTTTTCGCAGGATTTTTAAAGCGCGTTAAGTGAAGATAAAGGCGCGGTTAAATATTGATAAGCTCGGGCGGTCAGCAGCGAAAATTCAGCTTGGAATTACAATTATGGGGAAGCCGGACTTGCTTATTTTAGATGAACCAACAAAAGGTTTCGATCCTGTGAATCGCGAATTATTGATGGAGATTATTAGAAGAAAAACGCTCGTGGAGCAACGATTATTATGGTGACACATCAGATGGAAGAAGTGGAAAAGATTTGTAATCGCTGCTTTACTGAAAAACGGAAAAACAAAGGCTTATGGTACAGTTGATGAAATTCGAAATCAGTTCGGTAAGCAACGAATTATTCTTGAGTTTTGTTGGTGCGTTGCCAGAAAGCGATAAATTCGAAATAATCAGAAACAAATTACGCCGAATTGTCGCCAAAAAGTGGATCTCGCAAGAAATTCTAAAAGAGCTAACTCGAAAGATTTGCGAATTCTAAACTCTAAAGTTCAAAAATCAACTTTGAAATGAAATTCTTCTTGGAAATTTATGGTAAAGAAGGCGAGGATGTATAATCTAGGAACGGTTTTAAAATTTGAAGTTTTTCGAGCGTTAAAAAGCCAACTTTTTGGGCCGCAATTTTTGCGATACCTTTGATTTATGGTGTAATATTTGGTTTTAGTGCATCTGAATGCTCAAACTCGCGAAAATCAAGAAAAACTTGTAAAAGAAACGTTTTTCATTCGATATTCAAGATGAAAGCTCAATGATTTCGAAAGATATCATTGCTGGAATGAAAGGTAATGTTTCGAAAAATAAAAGCAGCTTCAATTGCGAAAGTTAAAGATCAAAAATCGATGCGTTTTTATTTTATTCCAAAAAGATTTGGTTCATGAAAAAGTTGAGATTTGATGCCAAGAATGTAAATATAAATGAAAATGCTAAATATAGTGCTGTTTTAAAGAGTATTTTAAAGAATCTCAAGCGCAGCTACGAGCGCAAATCAGTTGGTTTTAATCAATGAAACCTATAAAACCGAACAAACTATCTTTAAAAATGGCCAAAAATATGAGCAGATTTATGAGATGATTGCGCCAGGAATTTTCTTGTTTGTTTTTACTTTATTACGGTTTTTCTCTCAAATCAGAATGCTTACAAGCACAACCGAAGAAAAAGAAAACCGCGTAACGGAGATAATTCTAACAAGTATTTCTGCACGAACACTTATTTTTGGGCAAAAATAATTTCAATCATAGTTTTAGGAATTGTTCAAATTTTTGACTTTACTCTTAACTGGAGTTGTGATGCTGTTTTTGATTTCGAATGTAGGAGATTTAGCAAAAACATCAATTTACCAGATTTATCAACAATTCTTCCAAATATAAGATGGGAGTTTAGCGTCAATTGCAATTTCGGCGATAATTTTAATTGCTGGATTTATGATGGTGACGGGCTTTTATTGTTGCATTGGGCGCAATGATGCCAACAGCGCAAGAGGCTTCAAACTATTTTGGGATGATTATAATGACTCTAATGGCGCCGCTTTTTGTTCTTCCTTCATTCTTTGTGAACGAGCCAAATGAGATTGTAATCTTTTGAGCTATTTCCTCTAACTCGCCAATCTCTTTGTTGCTTCGAAATATGCTTGGAACTTTAAGTTTTTCCGAAGCGTTAGTTGGAATTTTTATTACTAATTGTTTTTGCAATTGTTGCAATTTAGTTAGCTGTGACGAATTTTCCCGTTTCGGCACGATTGCAGTATGGGTCAAAAATAAACCTAAAAAGTATTTTTTTCGAAAAAGAAAATCGCTTAAATCAGCTTAAAAATTAACAAGAGCTGTTCAAAAAGAACGGCTCTTGACTTTTATTTTAAAAAGTTGTATAGTTTAAAAGATTTTCAAAAATCAAAAATTAGAGTGGAACCTTACGATGTTTAGAGGAGGATGTTTTAAAAAGATATTTGAAAAAGTCTTTCAATGATAAAGTTGAAAAATTACATGTCAGAGCCTTTTTATATGCTTTAGTGGTAAAAACGTTCCATGAACTATAATCCTATAGATGGATGTATATATTTTTAGCAGAAAAGAGCGGGGGTAGAATTGGAAACTATTTTTACATAATGGATCCGACGTATTTTTCGAAATTAATCCAGAAAGCAATTCTAGCTGCTATATTGGACTTTTTCCTGTCTGAGCTCAAAAAGTACATAGAATCGAGCAAAAAGAACTCGCTGTAAATTTATTGCAAGATAACTTATTATCTTACTTAGCCTCATTTCGGGGCTTTTCTTTTTTTGAAAAATCAAATTTTCAGGAATTTTTAAGCAAAGCGTGATAAAATAATTACATATGAGAATTTTGATTGTTGAAGATGAACGAAAAATTGCTCGAGCACTCGGGCGAGCTTTAAAAAACGAAAAATATGCTGTAGATATTTCATATGACGGCACAGATGCCTATGCGATGGCTGGAATGATTGATTATGATTTATTAATCCTTGATCGAATGATTCCTGGGTGATTATGACGGTTTGAGCTTGACTAAAAACTTGAGAAGAAGGGAAAAATGTGCCAATTTTGCTTTTAACCGCACTTGGAGCAACTCAAGATAAAACAGAAGGCTTAGATGGTGGCGCAGATGATTATTTAACAAAACCATTTGCGCTCGATGAGCTTCTTGCACGCGTGCGTGCGCTTTTACGTCGGCCCTCAAACGTCGGTGGAAACGGTTTTTAAGAGTGGCTGATTTATCACTCAGATTTAAATACATGAGTTCTTCGAAATAATCAAAAATCGAACCTCACAAATAAAAAGAATTTTCACTTTTAGAATATCTTGTTCGAAACGCTGGTCGACCAGTTTCGAAAGAGCAAATTATCGCCCACGTTTGGAACTATGATGCTGATATTTTACCAGATAATATTAGAAGTTATATTAGCTATTTGCGCGAAAAAGGTTGATAAGCCGTTTGAGGATAAATTAATTAAAACGGTTCGTGGTTTAGGGTATAAAAATCGATGAAAAATAAAACGGTAATTTTTTACGATTTGGCGGCGATATTTTTCGAAGTGCGCATTTTAGCCTTTCGATGTTATATTTTTGATTTTACTAGCGATCGTTGGTATTTTTAATATGGTTATTTTTATCGATAACATGAACAACATGGAAATCTCACACCATCGGTGATGTGGAGCTTTTAAAGAGGAAGATAAAGACTCATACGGTAGCGATGAGTTTAGAACAGAACAATTGCCGCACGAGAACAAGCGGGCTGAAGGAACAAAATAACGGAAGCCATTCTAATTCTAGATTTTTCAATTTTGCTCGCCGGTGAGGTTGGCAGTTTTTGGCTTGCGCATCGCGCCCTAGAGCCGCTCGAAACAAGCCCACAAATTACAATCTGAGTTTGTTTCAAAATGCGAGTCATGAAATTAGAACGCCACTTGCCGCATCGTGATCTCTGAAACGAAATGACTGTAAAAAGATAAAAACGCGTCTAAAGAGGAACTTTTGTGAAGTTTTAGAGAGTAACTAGAAGAAGCTAAAAAGCTTGACCGCAATGGTGAATATGTTGTTGAAGCTTTTCGAAAATTGATGAAGAAATCTACTTTCAGCAGCGAATTTAAATGAAGTTGTAAAGGCAAGAATCGCAAAATTTCCAGATGCGGATAAAAGAATTAAATTTTGAAGGTGGAAAAGATTTATCTACTGCAAAACAACGAAACCGCAATAGATGAGATGGCGACAATTTTAATTGATAACGCTTTTAAAATATAATGCCTTTTCAGAAAGATCCTGATGAAGTTAAGATTTTTCGGCAAAATCGACAAGCTATTTTGGAGATTTCGAATTTTTCGAATGAGATTTCGCAAGATGAATTGAAATCGGTTTTTCTAACGATGATCGATGCGGATGTGCGTAGCTGTAGACAAATCGAACTGAAGGTTATGGCTTAGGGCTGGCAATTGCAAAGAAACTAGCGATAAAACACACAGTAATATTAGTGTGAAAAACGAGCGAATTTCAAGACCAGAAATCTAAAACAACTTTTTGCAGTCGCTACGCGATTTTCGAAATAAGATTTTGATATAAACTCTGCTTTTAGGAGATAAATATGTTAAAAATTAGGGATGCAACTTTATTACGTAAATGCAAACTTGGCTATGCGGGAGGTCGTCAAACAGGAAAACCCGCTTTCGAAACCACGCGAATGCTGCTTTTAATCGTGGAAAGTTTATCAATATTAAATTAATGGGAGATAAGTGAAATGAAAACACTTCTCGGCACCAAAATTGGTATGACCCAAATCATCGGTGAAGACGGCGTTGTTGCACAATTACGCTCTGTCTAGCTGTGGCCCTGTAACTGTGACTCAGGTTAAAAACCGTTGAAACAGACGGCTACAACTGCAGTTCAAGTGGCATTTGGTGAGGGTAAGAACCTGAGCAAGGCCGTGGCTGGACATGTAAAACCAGCGAGGTAACCCGAAACATCTTCGTGAGTTCCGCGTTGACGAAATCCCTGCGGATGTAAAAAGTTGGCGCTAAAATTAATGTTGAAGCTTGAGCTTTGGAGACATTACTAATGTAACTCGAGACAAGCAAAAGGTAAGGTTTTATGGAACAGTTAAGCGACAGCAATCTTTAACACAAGCAAGAGCTCACACGGTGGAAACGGAAACGTTCGTCGTTGGTTCAAAATTCGGATCAATGTATCCACAAAAAGTCTTTAAAGGTAAAAGCATCGCCTGGACGAATGGACACGATAAAGTTACTGTTAAAAATCTAACATGCGTATATCGATGTAGAGAATTTAATTGGGCTAAAAGGTGCTGTTCAGTGACCAAAGAAAGGTCTTGTTAGCATTGAGGTAAAGCATACTGGCTGAAAAACAACTCTTCCAAAAAGCGTTTTGCAGTTGAAGTTCGAAATCACGAACTCTTGAAGCTTGCCTATGACGCTTATTCGCTAATAACCGCTTAGCAAGCGCTACAACAAAACAACGCGGTGAAGTTCGCGGTGGTGGTAAAAACCATGGCGACAAAAAGGAACTGGTCGTGCACTGATTTGGATCAATTGAAACCCAATCTGGCGAGGCGGTGGTATTGTTTTTGGACCACGTGGTAATGAAAAACTATACTAAGAAAATTTCAAAAACTTCAAAACGAGTTGCTCTTCGACAAGCTTTGACAGTTAAAGCTGATAAAAGTTCTGTTGCAGATGATTAAAACAACTGGTAAACTGCTGAAGTTGCAAAAATTCTTGAAAGAGAATAACTGAATCGACGAGTTCTTATCGTTGCTGAAAAACAGACGAATTAATTCGTGCAACAAATAATATGTGAAGCTTTGCTTTGTTTTCACCAATGTATCTAAATGTGTTCGACATTTTGAACGCTGATCACATTGTTATTGCACCGAAAAAGCAATCGAAACAATCGAAAAACTGGTTAGGAGGAGAAAAATATGGCGATCAAACCTATTACCTACGAGCAACCGAGAAAAGCGATGCTCTTTCTACAACAAAAATGTTTTACGTATTTAATGTACCGCTAACTTTGAATAAAAATCAAATCAAAGAAGCGATTGAAAAAGAGTTTGATAACTGTAACTGGCGTTCGAACTGTTGTTCAAGCTGGTAAAGTTAAACGAATCAACAAATCTCGAAATCAAAAACGATACGTTGCTGGTTCAACAACTCAAAAAGATATCAAGAAAAGCTTTACGTGACCGTAAAAGAAGGTGATAAAAACTGCAATCTTTGAAAGCGCTGAGCTGAAACTGCTGAGGAGAAGAAGTAATGGCTATTAAGAAATATAATCCTCACGACTCCTGCTCGACGCGGTATGACGACTGAAGACTATAGCGAAATCACAACTCGAAAACCGCTAAAAAGTCTTTTGAAAGCGAAAAAGCAAAATGCTGGACGCAACAACTCTGGTCGAATTACAGTTCGACACCGAGGTGGTGGTGTTAAGCGACATTACCGAATCTTAACTCACAAATTGCCAACAGGTTTTGACTTTCACGGTTCGAGAAATCGAATATGATCCAAACCGAAGCGCGCGAATTGCTCGAGTTCAAGATCAAATGGTAAATTCTACTATGTATTGGCTGATACATCAATGTTCCAAGGAAAAGTTTTCCAAACTGGTAAAAAAGACATTGAAATTGAAGCCTCAAACCGAATGCCACTTTCAGAAATTCCTGTTGGTTCATTGATCTATGCGATCGAAATCACACCAGGAAAAGGTGCGCAAATGGTTCGCTCAGCTGGTGCAAAAGCTCAGCTGATGGCTAAAGAAGGTGATTACGCACAAGTTAAAGCTCACCTTCAGGCGAAGTTCGAAAATTCCGATTGGAAGCAGAGGCAACTCTTGGAACAGTTGGAAATATTCAACACCAAAATATTAAACTTGGTTCTGCTGGTCGCAAACGCCGCAAGGGTATTCGTCCAACAGTCCGTGGTGTTGTTATGAATGCCGTAGATCACCCACACGGTGGTGGTGATGGTGGACGACACGGAATGGTCGTTCAACCCACGCACACTTTGGGGTCAACCAACTCGGTTACAAAAACTCGCCGACGTAAGAGTACTAATAAATTTATCGTGAAGAGTCGTCACGAAGCTAAGAGGAGAAAATAAATGAGTCGTTCATTGAAAAAAAGGTCCGTTTATCGACTCTAAGCTTGCTAAAAAGTAGCGGCTCTTTGGAGCTGATGACCGAACAGTGATTAAAACTTGGGCTCGCTCAAGCACATCACACCAGAAATGGTTGGTCGAACTATCGCTGTTCACAATGGTCGATTGCATATTCCTGTTTATATTTCAGAGAATATGGTTGGACATAAACTTGGTGAATTTGCGCCAACACGTAAATTCCGGAAAACACGGTGGAAAGGATAAGAAATAATGGCTAATGTAACAACTCGTGCCTACATCAAAGGTATTGGTCAGGCTCCACGAAAAGTTTTCAATCGTGGCAAGTCTTGTTCGAGGGTCGAACTGTTGCTGATGCTCTAGTTATCCTTGATCACACACCACGCCGAAGCGCTTTAGCTGTTAAAAAGCTATTCAATCGGCTGCAGCTAACGCTAAAAACAACGATAATGCTGATCCAAAAACTCTTGTAATCACAACTTTGTCGGTTACAGCTGGTTCACGACTAAAGCGATTTAAACCTCATATGCGAGGAATGGCGCTTCCTTTCCAAAAGAAAACTTCAAATATTTTAGTAGAAGTTTCTGGCGTTGTTAAAGAGAAAAAAGCTCCAGCTAAAAAGCTGAAGTTAAGAAAACTACTGCGAAAGCAGAGAAAGAGAGCAAATACGGGTCACGTGTTAATCCAATTAGCTTCCGTTTGCAGTTCATAAAAACTGGGATTCACGATGGTTTGCTCCAGAAAAAGATTTTGCAAAAATTCTTGATTGAAGATGACAAAATCCGAAAAACTATCGAAAAACGATTCGAAAGCCGACCAACCATCGACCGAATCGAAATCGAACGAACAGAAAAACCTTATCACTGTTTCCAATTCATACTGCAAAAGCAGGTGTCGTGATTGGACGTGGTGGTGCTGGCGTTCAAGAACCAAAAGCTCAACTTGAAAAATGGTTACTTGCCAGTTCGAATTAATATTGAAGAAGTTCGACGACCAGAACTTTCAGCCAAATTAGTTGCTGAAAAATATTGCTCGTCAACTTGAACGTCGAATTAACTTCCGTCGAGCCGTAAAAATGGCTTTACAAAATACGATGCAAGCTGGTGCGAAAGGTGTTCGTATTGAGGTTGCCGGACGTTTGAATGGTGCTGAAATGAGCCGTCGCGAGAAATTCTCAGAAGGTTCTGTGCCTCTACATACAATCCGTGCAGACATCAATTATCACGGCGCACGATCAAAAACCCCAGCTGGTATTATCGGCGTAAAAGTTTGGATTAATAAAGGTGAAAGGAATATTAAGTAATGGCTATTTTGTTACCAAAGAAAACCGCTCACCGAAAAGTTCGAAAAGGTAAAAACCCAGGCCGAGCAACTCGTGGAAACACTGTTGCTTTCGGTGACTACGGTCTAATGAGCCTTGAAAATGAGCGAATCAATTCACGACAAATTGAATCAGCTCGAACAGCTATGACTCGTTACATTAAACGTGGCGGTCAAGTTTGGATTCGAATTTTTCCCACATACACCAGTTACTCGAAAACCACAAGACGTGAAAATGGGTAGCGGTAAGGGAAATCCAGAATCTTTTTGTGGCAAAAAGTTAAAGCTGGAACTATCATGTTTTGAAATGAATGGCGTTTCAGAAGAAGTTGCTCGCGAAGCTATGCGACTTGCTGGCCACAAACTTCAGTAAAAAGTTAAATTGCAAAGAAAGGTGAAATCTAATATGGCGACTACATTGACAGGTGTTGTTTTCGAGCGCTAAGGCCGACAAAACTATCACCGTAACAGTTCATAGCCGTGAAACACACCCAATTTACGGCAAACAATATACTGTAACTCGAAAATACACTGCTCATGATGAAAACAATGAAGCTGGTGAAGGCGACAAAGTTGTTATCAAAGAAGTTCGACCAATTTCGAAAAACTAAAAGTTTTTGCTTTAGTTGAAATTGTTGAAAAAGCCTGAGGTTCAGTAGAATTGAAAGAGGAGGCGTAATGATTCAACAAGAAAAGCTCGACCTAAAGTAACAGATAACAGTGGTGCAAAAAGAAATCCTTTGTATCTCGTGTTCTGGTGGTTCAAAAACGCCGCTACGCACGAGTTGGCGATATTATCGTTGCTACTGTTAAAGACGCTAACCCAACTGGTAACGTTAAGAAAAAATCAGTTGTGAAGGCTGTTGTTGTGCGAACTCGCGACCAGATTCGTCGAAAAGATGGTTCAACTATTTGTTTTCGACGATAATGCTGCCAGTTATTATCGCTGACGACAAAACCCAAAAGCAACTCGTGTATTTGGTCCAGTGCCACGCGAGCTTCGCGATTTGGGATATAACAAAATTATCAGCTTAGCTCCGGAGGTGCTCTAATATGGCGTTAAATGGAATTGTAAAAGGTGATAATGTTGTAATTATCAGTGAAAAGATAAAGGTTTGACAGGTGAAGTTGTTAAAGTTCTACCAAAGAAAAACGCTGTTCTAGTTGAAGGTGTTGGTAAAAACACCGTCACATTAAACCAAACCAATTTAATCCACGCGGTGGAGTAAAAGACATTCATGTTCCAACTCCAGTTCACAAAGTTAAAAAGTAGAAGCTAAAAAGCGCTAAATCAAACAAAAAGGAGATAAATAATGGCTAAAACTACTGTTTATGTTCCTCGCTTGAAAACTCTTTACAAAGATAAAATTGCTAAAGAACTCCAAAGCGAACTAGAGCTAACAAATATCCACCAAGTTCCAAAAGCTTGAAAAATCGTTGTTAGCGTAGGAACAGGAAAAAGAAAGAAGACAAGTTGTTTTCAAGAAGTCAAAAATACAGTTACAAAATTACTGGTCAAACACCAGTAGCACGTTTGCCCTAAAAATCAATTGCAACTTTCAAAATTCGTGGTGGAATGGGTGCTCCAATTGGTTATAGTGTAACTTACGTGGTGATCGAATGTATGAATTCCTTGACCGTCTCTGTAATGTTGCATTGCCTCGTGTTCGAGACTTCCACTGAGTTGGTGCAAAAAGGTTTCGACAAAGGCGGAAACTATAACTTGGGGAATTTTAGAACAATCAATTTTTCCCAGAATTGACTTTCGAAGAAACACAAATTCTTCACGGACTTCAGTTACTTTCGTAATTAAAAACGAAGGTGAAGCTCACAGTCGAGCACTACTTGAAAAATTCGGTATTCCATTTGAAAAGAAAGGAAAAGCGTAATGGCTAAAAAATCAATGATTGCAAAAGACTTGAAGCGCAAAAAAATGATTGAAAAATATGCTGCAAAACGCGCCGAATTGAAAGCTATGGTGACCAAGAAGGTCTTCAAAAGCTTCCACGTAACTCAAGTCCCTACACGACTTAAGAACCGCGACAATTTTTGATGGTCGACCACGCGGTTACATGCGACGATTTGGTATGAGCCGAATCACTTTCCGCATTAAAGCTTCAAAGGGTGAAATCCCAGGCGTAACGAAAAGTAGTTGGTAGGAGGAAGGAGAAAATATGTCATTACAATCAACTGACCCTATTGCCGACCTTCTAACTCGCATTCGAAATGCAGCAATGGTTGGCAAAAATGAAATTGCGTTCCTTCAAGTAAATTGAAAGAAGTAGTAGCGAAAGAGCTTGCTAAAGCTAATTATATTGAATCTGTTAAAGTTGAATCAGCAAAACCCTCGCGATATCTTGGTAGTAAAATTGCTAAAGATGGCGAAGCTGCTCGCTTTAATGAACTTACTCGAATGAGTAAACCAGGACGCCGAATGTACGTAGGTGTAGAAGAAATCCCACGAATTAAAAGTGGTCGTCGAATGGTTCTACTTTCAACTTCAAAAGGTGTAATGAATGGTTTTTGAGGCCAAAAAACAACGACTTGGTGGCGAATTGCTACTTAAAGTTTGGTAGTTTAATCCTTAAAGCTAAATTTAAAAGACAAGTCTTCTAACGAGGGCTTTGTCTTTTTAGTAGGGTTTATTTTACTACTTGGATATGTTATAATAATATTAATGTTTGATTCGTTTTTGCATAAAAATATGGGAGTGCCTTATCGACTTCACGTCACAAAAATGCGTAGTTCGGATAACCTCAGCTGTGGTGGTTTTTATTCATGGAATTGCAAGCAATGCTGCAAATGTGGAGCCGAAAGTGAAATTGAGGGTGAATTCGATATTTCAGCTGTTGATTTGATTGGTCATGGAAAATCATCAAAACCGAAAATGGCTGGGTGCGCAGTCTTACCGTGCAAGCGGGCAGTTCGTAGAATGGTTTTTGCAATGAAAAATATAAAAACCCTTGTTTTTAGTAGGTCATTCAATGGGTTCTTTTAGTTGCTGCTGAATTTTCAAAAATGTACCCGAATCTTGTAGATAAGATATTTCTACTTTTCGCCACCAATATATTCACCAGAAGAGCTCGTGAATCAGTTCAAGAATTTATCCTTAAGAAAAGTTATCAAAAAATTATTTCAGACCCGAAGGAATCTATTAAATTTGTAAATACCGCAATCGGAATGGGTGTAGCAGATGTTGAAAAATTTGATTCGCAAGAACAGTTTCGTCAGTTCGAAGGTCTTTTAAAAAGAAGCTATTATCCAACAAGATACTTTCACTGTTCTTTCAAAAACTGAAACACCAACGAAAATTATTTATGGAGCTTTCGATCCTGTTGTGAGTCGGTAGAAATATTCGAAAGTTGGGCAGGATAAACGATAAAATTAAAGTTTCGCGAGTTTTAGTGCACATGATCCAACAAAATCGATGATTTCACAAGTTTCGAAAGATACTAACAAAGCTTTAAAAGGGAGCAAAAATGAGTATTATTTTAACAGGTGATCGCCCGACTGGAAAATTACATATCGGTCATTATGTGGGATCATTAAAAAACCGAGTTGATCTACAAAATTCTGGCGAATATGAGATGTTTGTAATGATTGCAGATGCCCAAGCTTTAACAGATAATGCGAAAAATCCTGAAAAAGTTCGTGAAAATGTTCTTGAAGTCGCGTTGGATTATTTAGCTGCTGGAATCGACCCTTCGAAAACGACAATTTTTATTCAGAGTCAGGTTCCACAACTTCCTGAATTGGCAATGTTTTTATGCGAATTTAGTTTCTATCTCGCGTCTTGAACGCAATCCAACAGTTAAAACTGAAATTAAGCAGAAGAATTTTGGTGAAGGCGTACCAAGTGGTTTTGTGTTTTATCCGATTTCGCAGGCTGCAGACATTACGGCTTTTAAGGCAACCCATGTTCCTGCGGGTGAAGACCAATCGCCAATGATTGAGTTAACTCGTGAAATCGCACGTTCTTTTAACTAGGCTTATAATTCAGAAGTTCTCGTTGAGCCAGAAATTATTCTTTCAGAAAGAAGGGCTTGAGCGCCGTTTGCCGGGTATTAATGGTATGAATCCAAGATGAGTAAAAGTTTAAATAATGGAATTTATCTTGCGGATTCTTTTGAAGAAATGCGTGCAAAAGTAATGAAAATGTATACGGATCCAGATCATATTAGGGTTGAAGATCCGGGTAAGGTTGAAGGAAATGTTGTTTTTGCATATCTAGATGTTTTTGCTGAAGATAAAAATAAGGTTGAAGAAATGAAAAAGCAATATCAAAAAGGTGGACTAGGTGATGTTGCGGTTAAAAAATACCTTATCGAAGAAATGGATAAGATTTTAAAACCTATTCGAGAAAGGCGTGAAGAGCTTTGCAGAAAGATCCCGAAGCTATTTATAAAATGCTCGAAGAAGGAAGTGTGAAGGCACGAAAAGCTGCAGCGGAAACTTTGCAAGAAGTTAAACGTGCAATGAAAATTGACTATTTTGGAGATAAAAATGGCGAAATTTAATTCGAGCGATATTTTAAAGATTTTGCGAAAATTCAATATCGCGAACGAAGACAATGTTCACGAAATATTGAAGAGCTTAAAAAGATTTCGGCTGACGAATTTTTCAGAAATATTTACATTTAAATTTAATAAGAATAAATTTTTTGTTATTATTGATGGGACCGCGGAAGATGATGAATTTTTATATTCGAGAGATTTTGCGTAAGAATTTTGGCGAAATCGAAGGACGTCTGATTGAAAATCCATTAGATTCAATGATGAGCTTCGATACCTTTTGAAGGTAAAGACGTTTATCTTTTCCAAAATATTCAGTCGAAAAAGCGTTTGGATGTTTATTTAGCTGAAAAATATCCAGAATTTTCACGTGCTACAATTCAAAAATATATTAAAAATGGTTTTGTTGAGTTAATGGAAAACTGCAAAAACCAAAAGATTTAGTGGACGAAAAATCGAAAATTTTAATTAATATTCCTGATAAAAAGGTTGAAAAAGTTGATTTTCCGATTATTTTTTTGAAGATGAGAATGTCGTTGTAATTAATAAGCCTCGGGGCGTCTTAACGCATAGTAAAGGAGTTTTTGAATAATGAATTTACTGTTGCAGATTTTTTCGAAAGTCGTGGTGCTAAGTTTGCAAAAGATACAAATCGTTGGTATTGTTCACCGTCTCGATAGGGAAACATCAGGGAGTCATTATTGGTGCAAAGAACGATAAAAACTGCACTACAAAAAGCAATTTTCAGAAAGAACTACAAAAAGACATATCTTGCAATAGTTAAGGGTAGCTTAAATCCTAAAAAGCAATTATTGATCTACCAATTGCACGAAATGGTTCTGCTGCCGAGTACTTTATGGTGCACGCCAAAGGAAAGACCGCTCAAACTAAATATGAAGTTATAGATGAGAATAACGAACTATCTCTGGTAAAAACTAACACCAAAAACCGGCCCGAACTCATCAACTTCGTGTTCATTTGGTTACTTAAAACATCCGATTTTGGGCGATAGAGTTTACGATAAAACTATCACAAAAAGCCGAATCTGAGCAAAGAATGTTTTTACACGCCCAAACACTCGAGATTACGATTCCTCCAAAAATGGTGAAAAAGATTCGCAAAGAATGGTTTTTGAAGCTGAAATTCTGAAGGTTTTAAATTAAACCACAATGAATAATTTTTCAAAAACACTATCCTAAACTCACACGCCACAATTATTGAAATTCCTCGTGGATATGGTTTTGAATTTGCCTTTAAAAAGATAGACTTCCGAGAAAGAAATACAAGTTATTAAATTTGAACCAACTATTCACAGTACACAAAAACTGAAAGTATTAATGTGGAAGATATTGAAATTCTGCAAGAAAAAGTTAAAGTTAAAAGTGTGAAAAAGCGCTGTTTTGTTTTTGTGGAATGCGGAAAGAAAATGAACGAAGCTGCTCAAAAATAAATTTCAAAAATATTTGAGGAACCTACTAAGAATACTTCATTTTTTACTTTTAACCGAGAATAAAAATGCTTTCGAAAAACAATTTTTATCGAGGGCGCAGATTTTTAAGAATTCCACCAATTTCCACCATAGAATCATTAAATATGCTTACAAAGCTAGATGATCAAGACAGAGACGGAAAATTATAGCGGATGGTTTTACCTGGCGAAAGTGAAAAACTTTCAAATAGTAAAAATACTTAATAGCAAATAGAATGCCGAAATTGCTAAAGCGATGGTTTATGGGGTCTTGCTTTTGATAAAATATTAATTATAAAAATATTAAAATCCGATAGAGACAAAACCTTAAAAGGTGCTAGAAATTCTATTAAAATAACAAAGTCAAACCCTTTGCTCAAAGCCCAAAAGAAAATGCGCTTAAAACAAAGGAGATTTTTAAATGCGTTTGATAGAATTTCAAAAATGAAAACATCAGTTTAATTCTACCCGGGTGGCGATGGTATAGATTTGCATAACCGCTTGTGGTATAATAGTAATCATGTTAGTGTTGATTTTAATTATCGCATTGAGTATTTATATTTTTGGAAGAAATCTGATGAGGTTCTAAAAATACATTGCCAGATAATCTTTCGGCTAAGATATGATAAGCTGTGGCGAGTTGCTCAAAGAAAGCGTTATTGATAGAAAATATCTTCGTGCTGAAAAAGTTTTATTAACTATTTTACGCTTTGATGAACGAAATGCCACCACCATCACAATAGATTAAGTATCATTTATGCAGGACAGAAGCAATTTGATGACGCTATTGAGTGTTTCGAAATTGCACAAAGTTTAGAAAGCAGTGCATCAAGTCTGCATAATGTTGGGCTCATATATCTTGAAACAGAGAACTATCAGAAGGCTGCTCTAGCTTTCGAGCAGGCTCTTGAGATTGAAGATAATATGCCAACACGCTACATTGCATATGCTCGCGCACTTGAAAACTAGGAAAAGAGACAAACTAGCTATTTCCGCCTTAGAGAGAGCGGCTGCAGGCTGGATGAAAGGCCACAAATCTCTACGGAGTCTAGGCGCTCTATATCTAAAGGTTGAAGATCTTGAGAAAGCGAAAGAAATCAAGGATAAACTTGAGTCTCTGAAGGATGACCGCAGAGCATTAAAACAAAATCGAATATCTAATAAATCTATTTCAACTATAACAATGTAGAGCATAAAAGACAGTCAAAGCGAGGGCTGTCTTTTAAAAATATAAATATTATATTACTGATTAGTCTTCTTCATGATAGCCGTGAAGCTATAAATAATTGAGCTACAGATACCAGGATTATCACTGAAGAGACAAACCAGAATTAGCTAGTGTTTGGAATATTAAATTCGAGAGAATTCACGCAAAATAGATTGCTAAAATATAACTGCGGTAAACAATAGTGTTCCTAATATATATAAGCCTCTTCGAATGTCGTTGTTTTTGACGGTTTTGAACCCAAAAACACTTCGCTTAGGATTATTGTTGCAAATACACCAAACCAAGCAGTCGTAATTACTACTATTTGCAAAGAATTCCGTGCATCATCGCCCGATTAGTGAGTGAGTCCGCCAGTTCGGACATGAAGACCGATATAAATGAACGAAATAGCCAATCCGCTTAAGTTGCAGTTGGCAAAATTGCATAAAGCGTATCCCGCATGGAAAATTTTGGGTTAATTTTATGCTTAGGGATTGGTGGCAAATACAGTGGTTAAAACCGTTGGTAATGTAACTAAAATAGAAATTCATATACGTGATATGTCTTGGTAGAAAAGGATGGTTGTTCCCAATCATTGTGGCAAAAGATTGTTACACCCAAGATGATTTTATGAAAAGAACAAATTGCGATCATCTCAATTGAGGCATAATTCTGTTACCAATTTCAACGCCACTAGGCAAAGAGGGTGAAAGAGTTATCCATTAAAACCAAATCTGCAACCCGTCGAGTTGCTGGGCACCATCAAACATCAAATTCGAGGTCGGACTTTTTGATTTACTAAAGCATCATTTACTCCATCACCAATCATTCCGGTAGTAAATTTATGAAAAATGCCAATAATTTTCTCTTTTTGTTCCGGTAGGACGCGCCAAAATAGTATTAAGAAACCGCTTTCTCAAAATCTTTTTCAAGCTCTTTTCTAATTCTGCGCCAGTAATATATTTTTCGGCATTTTTAATACCTGCTTCAGAAGCGATAAAAGCTAACCGTTCGAGGATTGTCCCAGAACAATAACACGAATCGAAACACCTCTATTTTGTAAAAATGCAACCGTTTTCTTGAACATTTTCACGTAAAGCGTGAGGGTAATAACTGCAGAGGTTGAAGTTTTTCAGATTCTAGCAGATCTTTTATTTTTCCAGCTTTATTGAATTTTGCAAGCAAGAGAACACGAAAACCTTGTGATGCTAAATCATTAATTGTATCTGTAATATCGGCAGATTTTAGGCTGCTATCTAGGTTTTTCAAGATAAACTCTGGGGCACCAAAAACTATGAGACCGCTCGTCCGCAGAGTCTTTTCGAAAACTCATCCCGGAAAGTTTCGCGAGCTCGCAAAAAGCCATATAGTCTGTAATTTTTATATTTCCTTTTGAAGAGAACTCATTAAGAATAGCTTAGCATGCTGTTGCATTTTTCTCGGCAGATTCTGAGTTTAAAGCGTTTAAAATTTCACCAATTTGTTCTTCAGAAAAGTTTTTATCTAAAACCTCGCAAAGAAATTAAAACTTGATTTCAGGAGAAGTTAACATTTCCAGTTTTATCTGTTGCTAGAACTTCCAATAAACCATATCTTCCAATGGCAGAAATTTTTGTGGTAGAACTTTTGCTTGGAGTAGTTTTAAAGACCGTAGGCGAAGAAACAACAGAGCTTGCCAGTAATAATCCTTCAGGCACTACAACAACCGCAGCAGATGTAATAGTCTTTAAAACGGTGGTAGGGTCTTCCTTAAAAATAAAAGAAATAAACTACGCACTATTGCTGTAAGCGCAGAGCAAAACCAGCTCAATCGAAATTAGCTTTGAAATGTTGAATTGGCGTTAGTTTTGGTTTATAATTTTTAGTTTGGCTGTCATTTGGCCAGCTTCAGTTTCATCTCCGACAGCAATAACTTCTGCTTCAGCATCACCCGCGACAACAATTGCACTCGAAAGAATTTTATCACCAACTTTTTTAGGAATCGAATCACTTTCACCAGTTAAGATAGATTCGTTAACCTCGAAAGAGTTTGATTTAGTAATTTTCGCATCCGCAGGAATTTCATCACCAGTTTTTAGCAAAATTCTATCACCGGTTTTTAGTTCAGTGAAGAGCACTTCTGTTTGTCTATCTCTAGGATTCGAGCACGCGGAGCGCTCATCAGTTCGATTTTTCGAAGGAGTTAAGTAGGCGCGAATTTCTTGAATACTACCAATGAACGAGTTGACTAAAATTACGAAAGAGATAAACCATGCATCACGGTGTTCACCAACAAGTAAAAGCCCGCCAGCAAGAATAAAGATAGCAATCGATATTGGTGAAATAAAGTTTCTAAAAATTATTGTACGGATATGTTTCATGTAATATATTATAACAGTTTTTAAATTAATAAAACCCTCACCGAGGTTAGAACTATCTCTTGACCGTACATTGAGGCCAACGAGGTAGTCCTGGATAAATAGGTTTTATCCGGATGGTATTCTAGAACTTTCTAAAACCTTCTATTCTTTTGAATAACCTTTATTTCATTCTTCAATGGCTTCGGTATGTCGTTTGGGTTAAAACATTGATTCCGATGAAATAACTCCTCCTTAAAAAGCGCAGAAACTTCGTCGTTGGAGTAATCTTTATCGATATTTTTCCGCGAGTCGATCTAGTAGTGCATCTATAATACCAGCATTAATATAAATTTTTTATGTAACAGATGTGCATTAAAACCCTATCTCCACAAGCAATCGCGCATCAATCTTTGGAATTGCGTAAAACTAAATAATCAGTGTGATGCATAATTCCACAATTTCGCCAAATAACTGGCTCAATTCTTCTCGCGTAGCTTTATATTCCGCCATTGTTAATATTTATAGAAGTCAATAATTTCACTTAGATATCAATAATCTTTCTTGACTTTTTAAAAGATTGTAGAGCTACCAGCTGCCACGACTCTTTCCTCGAATACCACTCATCCCTTGAAAAGAAGTCTGTACGTCTATACGATCTGTGCGTTTCTTCTAAAAGCAGATGTGATTTGTTTTGCAATTCTATCTTTTTCATCATCACCCAAATTGTTAAAAGTTTCAATTCGTTTAGCTTTAGGGTTTTAAAAATTCCATTATCATAAAAGTACCTCCAAAATATGAACTATTCATTATTATATCATAGGCTTTAAAGGCAAAATGTAAGCTTTATTTTAATGGAAAGTATGTTAAAATCTATGAATAACCTACAATCTTAAAAATAATTATGAATGCAATAAAAATATTTAAACGGTCTTGGTGTTATTTCTATAAGAATAAATATGGTGATAGGAACTCGATCCTGCATTTTATGATGTCTATTTTTGGAGTTAATGCACTTTTGGGCTTTTTAAATTGATTTTATATATTCTCAAACCAAGAGAACCTTACTAAGGATAATTTTTATTTATTATTCTCAAACCCCTTGAGTTTTTATTTTGTGCAATATATGTTCTTCTGAGTGGCATTTTTAACATTTATTGAGTTTTTGTTCTAGTAACTTTTTATAAATTCACGCTAAAGATAGCGAAAGTTTTTCATTAAAAGAGTCGAAAGCATTTAAAAATGAGAAGCCTGCTTAGCTTTCAAATTTTCTTTTTATAATTTATTTTCTATCGATGGTACCCGCTGAAAATCTAGGCCTTTCTTCAACTATAACCGAAAAGCTTTTCGAATTCCAGCTTTTATTACTGGCGAGAAATATCAAAAACACCAGCTGGGCTAATAATGTATTGTCTTGAGTTGTAATTATTTTTATATTAATTTTCCGGTTAATTTTTACCTTACCATGAACAATCTTAAAAGATGAACCGCTTTCGAAAGTATTAAGGCAAGTTGGAAAGATACTCATAAGAAAATGGCGCAAATCTTAATCCCAATTGGTATTTTTGAAATTATTTTTCTTGCTGCGACTTTAATCTTTATGTTGATCTTTATCACACTGCTTGGAGGATTAAAAGAAATTCTGGGATTTTTAATTGCACAAACGGTCTTACAGACAATTTTTGATGCTGCTTTTTGCGCTTTCCAGTATTAACAAAAATATCGATCGTGAGTTGTTTTGCTGGAAATTTTAGACTCGAAGAATTTAAAAATAATCCAGCCAGCTCAGCAAAAAAAGCATTCGAAAACTTTCGCACTTTTAATGATTGCACTTTTGATGGGGGCAACTTTCACTAGCAAATTCAAATCTATTATCGAAAGGTTGATACTAAAATTTTGAAAATTGCACACCGTGGAAAATGTTCATGGCGGTGTAGAGAATTCTCTAGAAGCACCTGAATCCGCAAAAAGATTGGTACCGATTACGCCGAGCTAGACATTCTAATGTAACTCGCGATAATCATTTTTGTCGTTGTACATGATTATAACTTACAAAAGATTGACCGCCGAAATGCACGCGTTCGAGGACTTAACGCTTGATGAAATTAAAACTTTAACAATTCGCGAAAACAATTTCGAAAGCCGAATCCCAACTTTCGAAGAGTACGTTAATAAAAGTTATAAATATCAAAACTATTGGTTGAAATTAAGCCAAAGGTGGTGATGAGCCCGAAGATTTTTGCAGAAATGTTTATAAAAAGTTTCGAAAACTTGGTGTTGACTTTCAAGGTGATGTCTTTAGATTTGGATTTAATGAGAAAAATTGAAAGAATTGATCCTGTGATTGAAACTGGTTTTGTGATTCCGATTCAATTTGGCGACTTTGATGATTCGAAAAATTGATTTTTACGTGATTGAAGATTTCTCATATCGTAGCGGTTTTGGCATCAAGGCACACAAAAACATCGCAAAATTTTTGTATGGACATTAAATACGCAAAAGCGAAATCTCTAGATATCTTCAAGAGCCAATTGATGGAATAATTTCAGATGAGATTCAAATGATTGAAGATATTGAAAAGAGAGATCGTTCTGAAAGAGCCAATTCTAAAGAGTTTTGTGCGACTTCTAAAAACTTCGATTTTAAAAACCGCAAATGAATTAACTTTTGCGGTTTATTTTTCATTTATCGAATCGTTTTTAAGATTGATAAATTCGTGTTGTAGGACAAATAAATCATAAAATCTTGCAGATAACTATAAAGAATTCCGAGACATTGTTTTCCTTAATTTGTTCTTCTGTCGGTTCAAGTTTTAAACAAATTTCACAAAAAGCTTGCATTAAACCTAAGAGTTAAGATATTCATCTTGGTAAGGTTTACAGTGGTTTTCTTAAAAACCGAAAGGAAATCATTTGTTGGGATTGGAATTTCATACTCACCTACCAAATTCATAAATTGCAGAATTCATTCGTTCATGGACTAATTTTGAAATTCTAATTTGGTTTTATATCTCGTCTTCGATATTCAATAATTGGGAATGGCGAGTTGTAACTTCCTGAAGGGAAAACATAGATGCTTATTACTTCTTCCTTCCTTTCGCCGTTGAAAAATTCTTAGGAAAACTCCTGATTTCGCAATAATTTTTCGCGTTCTCACTCCAGTTATAAACTTTCAGAAATAGTAGTATATTTACCGTTTGAATCTTCGAGACTGTTTCATTTGGCGACGACGACGACGTTTCTTCTAAGATATACTCTTTTTGGTTTTTCTTCATAAACATCTTCAAAATATGCTTTAGTTTCACGCGCAGCTGGATTTTTAGAATATCCAGCCTCTTAAAGAGATCCATTTCCAGAATTCACGTCGTAATCTGATCCCATTAGCATATGCTAAATTATAGTAATAGAAACGAAATATTCGCAGTAATAAACCTAATAAGCTCATCATCAATTTTTAATATTATGATGAGTCAATATCGTCAAAAATCTGCAAACTTTGTATTTTACCAACATGAATCAGAAAGCACAAATATAGCAGCCATTTTTCAGGGTAGTTTTAGTGGTGAGAAGATTCACTAACTCAACCAAAAACGAGGTGAAACTTCGGGGAAAAACAACAGCATTATTAGAGCGTTAATAGAGTCACTCGAGAATGAGTGAAGTTTTTCATTAGAACGCCAGCCGAGTTTTTTATCAGGAGCTTCAGGGTCGATTCTTAACAACAGCAAGATGATTATTTCAATTTTTTGCAAAATATCTTCTGAAGGTTTGCCTTGAAACCTTGATCTTGTCAAGAATCTCAGCGTTTTCATCTGGTATTTCAGTTTCAAGAAATTCTTCGTAGTTAAAACTAGAAGAAAGCATTTTCTGCCTTTTACTAATCGAAGAAATAACTTTTTCTAAGTTATAACTAGAACATCGCATCTTTGAGTTTCATAATTTATTTCCTCCTATGATAAAAGTGCTGCTAAAAAGTAGATAATTGTTGTTATACAATTATTTTACAAAATATTTCAAGTGAGATAAAAGCTTGAAAAGTATGCTAAAATTATAAGGTTCAATATTAAATGCGAGTGAAATTTGGAGATTTTTGCCTCATTTCTTCGAAAAGAAATGACCAGCACAGAAGCAAACAAGCACTCTTTAAATGAAAGGAATAGTTCAATGAGGTCAGATCGGAAAACTACCTATTGAGGTTCCGGCTGAGTGATGACAATCACGATGTGATGAACGAGATTTCAGTTAAAGGCGCTAGAGCGAGCTAACTGTGCCTCATTTGTCGTGACGTAACTGTCGAACTTGACGGCACAACATTAAAAAGTTGTTCGACGACGAACGTAGCCCGCGCACAACACGGATTACAACGAGCTCTTTTGAATAACGCTGTTATTGGTGTTACAAAAGGTTTCGAAAAGAAATTGGAAGTTAACGGAGTTGGTTTCCGTGTTCAAACTAACAATCACAAGAGCGAAAATGCAACTGGTTTCTCACACCTGTAATCTATCAAAGCGAGAAGGAATCACTCTTTCTAACGATAAAATGGTTATTACAGTTGCAGGAATCGACTGAAAGCAAGCTGTTGAGTCAAGTTGCGGCAGAAATCCGCGCTTTGAAGAAACCTGAACCATACAAGGGTAAAGGTGTTAAATATGTTGATCGAAAGTTATCTTGACGAAAAGCAGGAAAGGCGGGTGAAAGTCATGTGCTAAAAGCATTAGCACTTGAGAAACAAAAACTTAGCTGCTGAAAAAGGTCGTGTTCGAGCAAAAATTTCTGGAACAGCTGAACGCCCACGCCCTAACTGTAACTGTGCAATTTGCACGTTTTCAGCTCAACTTATCGACGACGTTGCTCAAAAAACTCTTGTTTCAGCAACAACTGTTGGTTCAAAAGCTAAAGGTTCAAAAACAGAACTTGCTGCAAAAATTGGTACAGAAATTGCCAAAAAAGCAAAAAGCTAAAATTAATACAGTAGTATTTGACCGAAATGGTCGTCAATATGCAGGTCGTCTACACGCCCTAGCAGATGCTGCCGTAAGGAAGGATTGGAGTTCTAATTATGGCTGAAGCTCAAAAAAACTCAGGCTCCACGCCGAGCAACAATGACCGACACAATGGTCGAAATAGTCGAAAAACGACCTGAAACAATAACCGACGCCAAGAACGCGAAGAAAAAGCAATTTGAAGAACTAGTAATCAATATTGATCGCGTTTCTCGTGTTGTTAAAGGTGGACGACAGCTCCGCTAAAGCTCTTGTTGTTGTGGGTGACCGCAAAAACAAAGTTGGTGTTAGTGTAGCTAAAGGTCAAGATGTGACTGCAGCTATCGCTAAAAGCAACAAATGTTACCAAAAAATATAGTTTGGAAATCGCACTTGAAGGCGACACAATCCCACGAAGTCGAAAAAGTAACTGGTGCGCACGTTCTTTTTGAAACCTGCCACTCCTGGTACTGGTATTATCGCTGGTGGTGTTGTTCGACAAATCATTGAGTGTAACAGGTATTCGAAAACATGTCGAAAATCTCTCAGCTCAACAAACAAAGGTTAACATTGCTTATGCAACAGTTGATGCTTTTGAAGAGTCTTGTATCTAAAGACCAATGGCTAAATGCGCCAGCTAAAAAGGAGACTAAGTAATGAGAAATACAATGAACTCCAAGTTGCTGCAAATAAAAGATCGAATCCGCACTGGTCGTGGTATCGCTGCTAGTCGTGGTAAAACTGCTGGTCGTGGTACAAAAGGTCAAAGGTGCTCGAACAGGGTAAAAACTTCGTGCAACTTTCCAAGGTGGTCAAAACCCACTTGTCAAGCGACTCCAAAAAGCTAAAGTTCAAATCTTTGCGAAAACCACGCTCAAGTTGTTTATCTTGATCATCTAAATGATCTAGCTGGTGAAGTTGATAACTTCGACTGTTGAGAGGGATATATCGAAACTCACTTTCCACAAAGTTAAAGTTATCTCTCGAGGGTGGATCGAACGAAAAGTTACTTTGAAGTTCAAAAGCAGCTTCAAAATCTACTATAGAAGCTATTGAGCTGGTGGAAATTTGAAAAAGTTGCTGCACCTTTGAAAAATCAGTAAAGAAAGAAAAATAATTCTTCTTGAAATATTTTAAAACAGCTCAGAAAGGGCTGTTTTAATTAATATTAAACTCTGCGACAATGGCTGTAGGGGTTGATTTTTGGGAAGGATTGAGGTAATCATCAAGGTATGAAAGATGTGCGGAGAGATAGCTATAAAAAGAAGCTTTAAAAGTGCTTTTTATGATTTTAGCTATAGCTATGATACCCGTAGTGTTGATAGGTGTTCCGATGTATTTTATAGATAAATGCACACTGGGACTTTGTCCGAAAAAAGAAGAATCGAAAGAAGGTATCCGCACTATTAAGGATTTCGACCCTGATGAAGTATTTAGGTTGGTTAACGAAGAGAGAATTAAAGCTGGAGTTAAACCTTTAGTAAGACTTCATGAACTTGATATTTCTGCCGAAACAAAAGCTAAGCGCATGCAGGATATTCAAAATACTGACCATGTCGACCCACAAACAGGATATGACGGGATGGATTATATCGTAGATTTAAACCCTAATTTAAGGTGTGGCTGGCTGGGGGAAAATATTGCTTGGAATTATACAACCGAAAGGAAAATGGTAGACGGCTGGATGAGCAGTCAAGGACATAAAGAGAATATTTTGAACCCTAAGTTTACGCGGTGGAATGTATGTGACACGTGGCGGTGGGGATAAGCGATATCGTCATATTGCGGTTCAGCATTTTTGTTAAAAATATAACTAAGCCAAACATCATCTCCCCAAATAACATATAGAGGAAGATATGGCTTTAGACTATAGAAATTACAAAGGTATGACGATTTTCGTGGTTTTAGCTAGAAACGGCTTTAATAACCTCTTGAAGTATACTGGAAATGACGGCGGTGTAGATAGAGATGCTATGATTTAGGACTAATCATCCTGATGGAACTGGTTTTAACGATGCCAACGACCTAGGGGTTTTGAATACGCTGGAACTAGTCGTCTTGTGAGAGGGATTATAGCAATGACTGGGTGCAAATGGGAACAAAGAGATGACTAGCTCAACTCCATCAGACCCTCAAGGTGGCTACTACAACCCTCAAGCGGCAGCAGAAGCAAAAGCAAGGGCAGATGAGATCGCGAAATATCGTGAACAAGAACGAGTGGCAGCTGAAGGTTTGGGCAGATTGGATCGCCAACGAGATATTTGGCGTGGTAATGCTGAAAATAACTACGCCAACCAGCTAAACGACCTTGAAAACAGCTACACGCAAAGCAAGGTGCCTATGAGATGAACAAACGAGACTCAGAAGCCCAAAACCGTGCAGTGCGTTCACAAATTATGGAAGATGCAAACAACCAAACGAACGTCGGCGCAAATGTTTGCAGCAGGTGGAGCAGGAGGACTCAAGCGCAGCACAAATTGTGCTCCTTGGGCGGTTGGTTTGGAAAGCGAGCCGAAAACGCCGGAAGCGCGCACAAGATGCTTTCGCTCGAGGACCGCCGAAAACCAAGACTTTGGAACTCTGCTAGTGCAACTAACGCATATAACAAGAACAAGAAAGACTCGAAACAAACCGCCAAGATGCGCTAAATAACGTGGATTCCATGAGTGAAAGCAGCCGAATTGACTTGAATAACTGCATTATGGATGCAAGAGCAGAAACAAAAGAGACTGCAAATGGTCAAGGATTGCAGAGTGCGATAGACCAAACACGGGATCTATCTAACCAAAATTAGCAACAGCCAGAATAAGATTTTGGATTTGAGCAAAAACGCCAAAAGCGCTTGAGAAAGTGGAATTTAAAGCACCAAAGCTCAGCGATTATAGCGAAAAATGTGCAAGGTGTGAAAGTGGACAGCGGAAATCCGGACCAGGCAGGACTCAAGACCAGCTTGATCCACGGCTTGCTGCGTCGCTGATCCAAATAAGAAGAAGAAAGATTTGCAGGCGTAGGGAAGCTCGAAGGGCTCTTTTTGGTATATCTTGGCTAAAGTTGATTAATTAAGGCGGTACATTTATAAAATTATTAAGAAATAAGAAAAGAGGCATCGCCCTAGTGCTATCAGCACAAGAGTATACTCTTAACGATTTCATTATACTGCATTTTGGCCAAAAGTCAATATTATTGAACTTTGATTATTTTTTAGGTAGTGTATTTGAAGAATTGGATATAAAAAGAACCGCAATACAGGGTTCTGAGTTAATGGATCTAAACTATTTCTTTTAAACTAATAAGTCTTTCTGTCAGTTTTGGACTGTTAGAAAAGGCTTGTTAGGTGTGGCGTGAATGGCAGCATTCTCAGGTGCTTCATTAATCTTGTAAGGGGTTTCATCTACCATTTTGTCGAGCCATTCTAGATCTGATTTAGAATAGTTCATTCCATAACGGCTTAATACGCAATTATTTAAATCATCTTCAATTCTTTTTACTTTTTCGATATGATAACCAAAAATGTTGCAATAAATATGTTTCAAATTGAGGACAAGAAAAAGCTAAATTTATACCATTTTCTTGGGCATATCGAAGGGTTCTTGATATCCAATTTTCATATTGTCATGGTCGCATATTGCCCAAACTTCAATATCTCTCCAAGTTCTTCAACACATTTCTCTCTTTCTTTTAGCCATGGATTAGTGATTTGTGTTGACCTTTTGTTTTTAGTATTTTAGTTTCACTGCATTGATTTTCATATTGTCAATGATAGTTTTGGAAATATAGTTTTCTCGGTTAATCCTTCACAAAGTATGGTATTAATAGAGGACGATTCATTATTTAATCTCCTTTAAAAATGGACGAGCGCTATATAAACCTTTTCTATAATGTTTTCTATAGGAGCATCTTTTCTTGGAGAATAGTCCGACAACCTACTAACAAAGGATTCTTCGGCCTGATTTTTCTCTACTAAGATTAGCTCTTCTCGTGATAATTCATTCACTTAAGTGATGTATCGTGAGTGTTTATTATTAGTTGAGATTGATTATTTTTGAAGTATTTTTAGTATATAGTTGCAAATATCTGGGTGGAGATGTATTTCGAACTCATCAATATATAGAGAGACCATCTTCTACTGACGCTACGATTAATGGCGCTTAAATCGAAAATTATGCGGGTACCAGTAGACTCTTGAGCATCAAGAGAAAATTGGATATAGATCTACGATTTCGTTTTTATCTCCGCGTACACTGTGTTTTGTTGTGATTAAAAGTTGACTTTCTAAACTGCTAATTCATCAATAAAGGGAAGATTTTATGTACTTCGTCAGGAGTATCTATCTCGTCAATTGTAAAATCTCGAATCCAAAGTTCTGCCTCAAGAATTCAAGAACCTTTTCTTTTAGTTCCAGTCTTTCTCTTAATATTTAGACTTGTTTCTCCTAGTTCTGATTTGTTGGAGAGAATACTCCCATTTTTCAATAAAATCAAAACAATATTAGCGTATTGTATTATCTTCTCGCGCTTTTGTTATTAATAGTGATATTAAGCGAGTTTTCTCTAATAAAGATTTTGTGAAAAGCCATATTTCTTGGCCGTTGAATCGTTCTCTATTTTTGCTCCAGTTCTACTAAATATAATTTTCTCTTTCTGACTTGATAAGTCTACTAGTTTCTCAGATATAATTTTATCTGACTTAAAAGAGAAACCATAACGCAATGTTTTATTGTTGGATAAAAATTCTATTTCTAGTGATGTTGAGCTAATATTATCTTTTCTAAGTAAAAAGGTTCGAATGGTATTTTAGAAATGTGGCGCTTGACGAATGTTTTCATAAAAGCAGATCCTTGAAACCAAGAGAATGTGAAATATTAGACTTACCACTGCATTAGCTCCATATATGGCTGTGATATTTGTATTAAACTCTATTTGTTGCTCTTTTAGCAAAAGGCGAAGACTAGATACTAATGAATTCAATTTATACATATCTGATTATAACATAAAATTCCTTATTTTTACAATATTTTTCGTATAGAAAAATACAAAATATAGCATAAATAGAAATTTCATATGTTGATCAAGAATAAAATAATACCCTATATGGGTGTTATTTTTAAATTAACATTTGTTTAAAAAGTTTTATCGATTATCTCTCGCTGCCATAAAATCTTATCTTCGTTGTCGGATAGCTAACTTCTTTTAATATATCTTTGCCAAGCGATTAAAAATAGTATAATTAAGACAGTACATTTTGAAGAGATTGAATGTAAAATAATCTACTCAGAGAGCTGAGCGATTAGCACAAAATATTAATATTTTGCGTCGCTCAGTATCTTTATAGCGACAAGATAAGGAGAAGAGATGGATATTTTTAAAGGTATTGGTGACTTTTTGGTGGAGCTTTTGGCCCAAAAGAAAAGGAGGAAGATGAACAGCCACAACCACAGCAACAACAATCTGCGGTAAGTTTAACAGTACACCCAAACTTGGGGATAATTTTACGAATAATTCAAAGCAACCCCACCCAACCACAGCAACCAAAAGAATTTGCGAAGAGTTCGGTGGATTTAGAAGCCCCCGTGAAACCGGTGCAACCCGTTCAACCCGCAAACAAGTGAACCCGGGACCAAGACGCACAACAGTTGGCGAATATATATCAAGAAGAAACGACCGCTACAACCAAGGTTCTAGACCCGTGCAGCTAACTTTTTGAATGATATTTTTAGTGGTGGCAAAACCAGCACAAATGCGAGAATACGATCAACCAGAACATCAGAACCGGGTGGATCTTTGAAAGATGCTCGAATATGGCCCAGATGACCAGCAAGTGAAACAAAACATTGCACAAACTAGCCCAAGATATTAACAACAAAGCGACATCAGTAAACGACTTCACGAAAAACTATAACAATACCGTACAACAAACCGTGGCTTCGCCAGTATCCGCAGTGAAAGGTGCAGCGAACAGCGTGGTGGAAACGATGCCGAAAGTATCGGGAGCGGTAACTGAATTTGGAGCTAACACAATTAAGTTGTTTGATGAAGACAATCAATTTGCGAACAACTTGATCAACCGGGTGCGAGCAGACCGTGAAAAGAACATGTGCGAAAAACACTCAACAGTGCAACAGGCTTGACTGATCAAGATAATAAAATGGCCTATGGCTTGGGTAGTTCCGGAGCAAGAATGGCGATTGATGCCGCAATGACCCCTGTAACTGGTGGTGTTGCACCTGCTTTAGTGCATGGCGTGGAAGCGCATTCAGAGATGATGGATAGCTTGGATAGCATTGAAGCTCACCAAAAAGGCTGAAGCGGCAGCAAAAGGTGAAGCGTATACACCAAGTAGCTACTTCTCGCTATTTAGCCACCAACCGCAAACGCTGGAGCGAAAGCCGCGATTGAAAAGCTTGGAATAGATAACGTTACCGGTAAAATTGGTGGCAAATTTGCAAAAAATATGGTTGGGCGAGCCGTCACGGGTGCATTAGGTGAAGCCGGCGAAGAAGCCGCACAGCAATAGCTGAAAACTTCACCAAAAAGCTTTTCGACAACAAAACAGAATATTCAGGAAGGTGTAGCTGAGCGCTCTTATGATTGGAATTATGGGCGGAGCTGGCAAAATGGCCTTTGGTGGAATGGATTCAGTGAAAAACCCATATAAAAGCAATGATATGGCAGACGGCGAAGTAGGTATCTCAAAACTACCCAGACCAAATGGGCTACAACAAGGATGCAGTTTTTGAGGCGTACCAAAAAGAAACACCTACTATAACCCCTAAAGCATTGTACGAGGCGGAAAAAAGTACACAATCAATCGATATCACTCTTGCAGATGCAGGAGATGCAAAACCAAAGGCGGAGACGCAATATACCCAAGGAGGAAAACAAATATTAGCCTTGGATGGCGATCAGTTTGAGGTTTTACCAAAGATGAGTTAGTTGGTAGATTCACGGGCGACACTCGCAAACGAATGAGTGAGCGTAGCTTTAATGTCTTCAAGATTTACGGACGAACAATCCGTATACGACGGGTGATGGTGATGCTTTAACTTTAAGTCGAGCCGGAAACTCATGACCAGAACATCAACACCTATTCCTGATGATTTGATGTAAAACAAAATGCGTACCAGCTCGAATTAATCAAATAATTGAGAACTCAACGAAAACACTTACTCTGCGCAGACTCTAAAAAGTCATAAGATGGCACCTGATGGCTTTAAAGTATTATGATGCCAGTTAATATTTCTGGTAAAACGCTATAATATGGGACTTGATGTAGCAGTAAACGATGGCATAGTACCAGGACATATATAATTCAAATATAAGAAAAGCGCCTGACTTGGTCAGCTATGATGCCAATGGCAACGACACTGAATTAAGAGTCGAACGCTTATGATTTCAATATAGCTTCGAAGCCAAAATGTCAATAGTATTGCAGACATTAAAAAGAGCCTCTCGGTCGGAACAATACAATGATAGTTCCTATCATACGGAAGGCTAACTCCGTGATTAGATAACAAGAACTGCCTATGGCTCTAATATAGATACAGAGCCAATGAAAAGTCAATAGGATGCAACCATTAGAACCAACAGAGCGTACACCTCTAGTGAATGGAGATAGAGATTTTGGGGGATCATTTGGAAATGGATTTGACCCTCGAGGCGAAAACTCGGCTGTTAATAAGGCTGCTTTTCCGAAAGTCCAAAAGAAGATTTAGCGACACCTGAACTTGAAAAATACGGGATCAAGCCAACAAAAACCGAATATAATCAAGCTTTGGAATATATTTTAATGGAAGAACGTGCCTGAGTTATTTGAGCGTTACGAAAAAGCACGCTTGGGATTAGAAGCGCTTGAAGAGAATATTGATTTTAACCAGTTCACCCCAACAGAGCTTGAAAGGTTATATGGTAAAAACTATGCTGAGCATCTTGACCGTGGTATGATTTCACAAATGGTCCGAAAAAATAGCCTAAACGGTTTAGATCAGGCTGCAATGGGTGGTGGTATTGGTGAGATTGATATGGAAGACTATATTGATCGGCTAAATCATTATTATGAAACTAAAAGAGAAGTTCAAAGACTGCGAGCAGGAAATCCGTGGAAGCTATGCAGATCCGGAATTAAGGGAAGAAGCAAAACAAGCTTTATGGTTTAATAAATATGAAGAGATTGAAAATGCTGTTGCAAACTTGCGACAAAACGGTGTGGATATTGACTTTGATGGATATGTGCAGTTAAAATACGGTGATAAAGTAAAAGAATGAGGCAGCAAAAGATTGAAGAAGCGAGCATGAGACAATGAAGATATAATAGACGAAAATATTAAAACGGATAAGAATATACACGTTAATGAAGTCTCGCTATTAAAGAAACAAACCAAAAACCCGCAAATTCGACTAAACAGTATTAGATACAGACACACCACCAAAAGACTTTGTGAAATTGATGCACGCTGGTGATGAATCTTTGAAATATACGCCAAAAAAGAACAGTGAAATGTGGAGCAGAGCAACTAAATCTGTGCAAGAAAGCCCAGAAAGAGTGTTTAACGAACTAGAAAATACCCGTGTAATCAATGATGAAACTATGTCGTAAAGGGATTGCATTAGCTAAACACTACCAAGCAATGGGAGATGACCTCAAAGCGAGCGAGCTTTATGTTGAACTTGCGAAAAAAGCAACAGAAGCTGGGCGAACTGTGCAAGCTTTGAACTTAATGCGAAGAACAACCCCAGAAGGCGTGTTGATGGAGTACAATGCGTGAAGTTGAGAGTTACAACGACAAGATGAAAAATAAACCAAACAAGCAAATTAACATCACGCCAGAGCAACGACAGAATTCTTAGGAAATTACGAGAAGCTTATCGATGCCGGAAGGCAACTAATTACCAGATTGTTAAGGTATGTATTTTTAACGCGGTTTTATTAATCCTCGGAGGTAATTTATACTTATCCAAAAAAAAACTGCCTCGATCGGAACAATAAAATACCCTAAGAGATGCGGTTCGTAGGGTATTTAACTATAATAAAAAGCCGCGTCTCTGTGTATCAACAGATTGCGGTATTTGATTTCGTAGACTGCCAAGAAATAAAGAATTTCTTGCAGGCCACGATCGAGGCTTGAACCCGAGACCTCATCCTTACCATGAAAAGACTACTGCAAGTATAAGCCTTGCAGTATTTTTGTTTACATAGGAGCACCTACTGCAAGAGGTGCTCCTTTTGTCATTTCAATTGAGGCGTTGCCCATATAGCAAAGTCTCATAGAGATGAGAAAAACTCTACTAATCAATTTAAACCTTAACAATTTGGTAAAAGATATGAATATAAGATATGAATACCACTTTCACCAAACGAAAACCGCAAAAATAGTAAAGATTAAAGATTGCAGAGCCAATAGTTTAATGAATAGTGAAAAACTTTTCATTAGCTCAGTCGGGCTGATAGGTTGCCCACCTTTTACTATCGAGCCTAGCTGAGCTAATGAAGAAAGAGTTTTATGAAAAATATTAACGAAACCGAGTTCGAAAAAGAACTTGAAAAATCAAGAACTCTAAAAATTGAACTCAAACCAACAAAACAAAAAAACAAGGAGGAAAAACTATGAAAAATTTGAAAAAGTAAATTACAAGAAAATTATTGAAACTGTTAAAACAATTGTTATCTATACAGCGATTGTAGCTGGTGTGGCTTTCTGCTGGAGATGAAACACAGCGAAAAACAATGCTAAAATTCAGAACGATAAAATTGCGGAAACAGTTCAAAATTTAAACGTAAAAAAGTAGCCAAAAGCGTTCCGGCGCCAAAAGTCGAAGCTGCGGTTCAACAACCAAGCCAGCGCGAAAACTGTGGAGGTTTCGCCTCGCCCTCGCCCCTATTATTGCGAGTTCAAAGGTTACGAATCGGTGCGAAGAGTTTCGAAAATTGGTTGAACAATATGGACTGGAACGTTGAGGTGATGTTAGCAATTATGATGGCGGAAAGCAGTTGTACCCAAAACGCACTAAACATGAATAGCGATGGATTCAAACGATTCAGGGATTGTTTTCAAATCAATTCGATTCACAATAAGCCAAATCGTGAAAATCCGGAACTGAACGTGCGATATGCTTATCAGATTTACAAATCACAAGGTCAGCGCCTGGGTTGCTTATACGAGCGGAAGCTATTTGAAATTTATGTAACTAACCAACAATTAAGGAGATAATATGAAAAATTAATCAACGGAAGAACTGAAGAGAGAGATTTTAAACGATTTTTACGCGCTTGTCGCTGAAAATGAATGGTTTTAGCTGGGTTGATGATCCAGAAGTAAACGGTTATCATACACAGCTTAACGTAGATGAAAATATTAACAGATGATTTTGAAGAATTCGCTCAAAGGCTATTACAACCTCGAGTCTGAAACTGAACAACAAGAAAATACTCAAGATATGTATGAGGAGCGCAGGATTATGAAAAAGTAGATAAAGTTATAACGCTTAAAGGTAATGATTACGCAAAAGTAGCGGATCAGCTAAAAATCTTTCATGAAAAGCCCCAAACTCAAAGATTATGACCGAAGTTCGATCAGCTGAAGGGAAAAATCACTTTCAAGGCCCTACATCTGGAAAAACAAAGATGAATTAATCGATTTGGTAAAATCTGGCGTCAGATAAAGAAACGATAATGATTACAGCAGATTCAAACGGAACTGCTCAAAAGGAGATCAGAAGCGGTGATAAAGATTTTCAGAAATTAGAGACTGTTGCAGTTGGCCGTGCGCTTGCCCTTCTTGGCTACTTAGCCAGTGGCGAGATTGCCTCGTCCAGAAGAAATGGAAGAGTTCGAAGATTTTAAAAAGCAGAAAGTCGCTGATCAATCGAAAAGAATTTATCACTGAACTCAAAGCTTCAAAAAGCCTCAAAGAGCTTCAAGATAATTTTGTAAAAGAGTTAACCAATTCAAAGGTAACAACGAAGTGATCATGAGAGTTAATCAAATTAAAAGATGATTTGAAAGGTAAATTGAAATAATGAAAATCCTAAACCTTGAACAACGCTCAGATAGATAGCTCCACTTCCATGAGGTAAAATCTCGGAAGTAAAGCCAAAATTCAACACACCTCGAACCGTTTTAAAATCTGGATATAAGCTGAACTTGCGGAAAAAGTTGAAAATCAGATTCCGCTCAATCAAAAAGGCCAACCAAAAACTTAACGATTCAAGAACTCAAAGATTTAATTGCGAAGCTGAAGTTGAGAAAAAGAGTGTGAAAGTTGAACTTGGTGATGCAATCTACAAGCTCATCGCTGAACGAATCGCAAAACCAATCAACGAGAACGATTATGCAGATCGCTTGGATGGTCGCAAATATTCCGCTGCACTTCGCGGTGAAATTCTCGAAGAAGAAGCACGAGAAAAAGTCGCTGCAGAAACTTGGTAAAGAAATCATTGAAGGTCGCGTTTGGCAATCGGACATTAACGAAAGTATCATTTGTTCTCCAGATGGCGAGATAGAAAATAAGAATGGCGAGATTACCGAAGCAGTTGAAATTAAATGTTTGAGACAACTGGAAACAAGTGCGAGCGTTTTATGAACAGCAAACACCTAGCGAATACAGACAGCAAATTATTCAATACTTTGCAGTTAACGAGAAGCTCGAAAAAAACTCTACTTTGCAATGTATTCAGATTCGTTCGCCCTTGCTTGCGCCACAGCTTGAACTCTTAATCTTCAAGTTTGACCGCAAGGATCTCGAGAAAGAAATTCAGCGAGCAATTTATTTTTGAACAATCTGCTCTCGCATTAGTCGAGACAAGAGTAGAAAAACTATTATTTTAAGAAAGGATTTTATGACTCAGGAAGAATTAAAGAGCGTTACCATTACACCAGAAGAGACCAAAGAAAGCGGCTATTTCGAATTTGGCGTTCATGAAGTGAAAATTGCTAAAACTAAGATTGATAAGCACGACGATAAACCTTACGCAGAAATCTTTGTTGAAAACGATTCTGCCGAAGATCGGCGCGACTTTGGTTGCACACTCCGATACTCTCGCAGAATTTCAATTGATACTGTTCGAAGAATCTTAGTTCACAACCAAGAAGATGAAAATATCAAGCAAAAGATTCGATGAGAAAAATTCAGCAAATTAAAAACTTGGCAGATTTTGCGGTACTTCTCGAAAAACAGTTGGCTGCACTGCTTGGTTCAAGGTTAGCGAAGATGAAGATCGAACTTACGAAAAGGACGGCAAAGTTAAAAAATCAATCAACCGCCGGATTTACGGATATAAACCAAAGTTCGAATCATCAAAAGAACAAACCGAAGTTAAATCTGAAACTCGAGAACCCGAAGCACCTGAAAATTTTGATGAACCAGTTGATTTAAGCGATATTCCATTTTAAGGGGTTAAAATGATCAAGAAAGAAGAAACTTTTACACCTTAAAGTTTGCGATTATCTGCGCAAAAACTACCCCGATGTGTTATTTCGAACAGATTTTAGTTCAGGTATGAAGATGACACCAGGCCAAGCGGCGAAACACAAGAAATTTCAGAAATCACGAGCTTGGCCGGATCTGTTCATTAGCTTACTCCGATCATGATGGCTGGGAAATAAAACAGTCTGGTCTATTCCTCGAGCTGAAAGCGGAAGGCACGAAACTTTACAAGAAAAACGGTGAGATGGTTGCAAATAAGCACTATCGAGAGCAAGCGGAAATGCTAGAAAAGTTACGTTTAAATGGATATATAGCCGAATTCGCCGTCGGTTATGATGAAGCGATTAAACTTATCACAGATTATCTCGGCGAACCAAACCCACAGACAGGCAATTTTAACAACTAAAAAGTGAAAGGATAATTATGGAACGACCTGATATTCAGCATTTGATTATGCAAGACCCTAAAATTTAAAATGTCGACTTGGCGAATAATCGCAATTGTCGCCCTAATACTATTTTCAGGCACGGTTGGATTATTCATCAGCTCAGATGTTGAGCTCCAAAACGCTAAAGCTAAACTAAATGCTGCGGTTAATTGCCAAAAGTAAATTAAAATCATAATTTCAGCCTTACGAGGGGCTAAAGCCCTGAATGTCTATAAAATTTTTGTATGAGGGAGGACTAAAAAAACTCTTAGTCGTCCCTTGTAGGGCTGAAGTCAAGACCATTTTCTTGACATCAGGAAAATGGTCTTAAGGAGAAAAGAATAGAAGAAATGAACAGTTTCACTGTCAAATGGATAGACGAAAAAGGCGTTGAACGATCTAAAAATTATAAAAACCTTGAACGATGCAACTTATGCTCGAAACTGGTTACTCAAAAACGGCGCCAAACAAGTCGAAATATTTATCAATAAATAAAGGAGTCAATATGAAAATTGAAATTCAAATTAAAAACAGTCAAGCTTTAATTCCTGTAGAGGTGATCCCTGCTGAATGAAAAGCGTTATATCGAGGTGTAGCTTGCACTAGATTGTTTTAACAAGAAAATTAAAGAAATGGAGAAGAAGAATGAAATATTTTAAAATTTTTGAGAATTAACTACAACGACAACTTAGAAGCGATATACTGCAAAGAACTTGAAACCGAAGAAATCACGAACGAAGACGGAACAAGTAGAATTTTCACAAAATACAAAAATCAGCTATCTTTACGGAGATAAAGTTTTTAGAGGAAGAATACGAAGACCTCGAATCAAAGACCATTCGAGCAATCACTGAAAGAAGACTGGAAAAGAGAACTCTTGAAAAAGGTAAAGGGGGCAGAGGAAGGAATCGAGAAAAGGAAAAAGACATCAAAGAGAACGAGAGATTCAAAGCCGAACTCAAGCCGAGACTCGCCGAACTTGAGAAAGCCGAGGCTTAATTCGTCGCCCCTGCCATATGGCGTTAAACTGGGCAAAAAAATATAATATATCTATTTCACGGCGGAGAAATCCGCCCCTCGAACCTGGGCATAACTAAAATTATAAATAATAATGTGGTAGTTATAATAATAGTTTTTGGGCATGGTTTTTATCATTACATACAAGTTGTGCTCAGATTTGAGGGTTAAGCAGAAACAAGTACATCAACACGATCATAAGCAATTTTCAAGTGTTTCTGCTTTGCCTCAATTATATAAGGAGTAATAATGAAAAGATATAAATTATTAAAAGAATTTACCATTTGCGAAAGCTGGAACTATATTTAGGAGAATAAGTTTTAAGAGTAAAGATGGTCTAAGTGATTATGATTATTTAGAAACTAATATATTATTAGATGGCAAAAAGCAAAGATGAAACAGTGTTTAGTATTAAAAGAAACTATTTCATAAATAACTTTGATGAATGGTTTGAAGAAATTAAAGAACCAGAACAAATTTATTATGTTGATAACCTTTGGTGGTTATGTGTCAAAATAGATAAAAAACCAACGCTATCTTCCCAACGCTTATCGCTACTTGAAATCAATCGGCAGCTATTTTTGAAACTCGAGGAAGAGCAAGAAAATATCTGAAATATCTCAAAGCAGAAAACAATTATTAAGCAAGACGCCGAAGGATTTAAACCTGATTGGGACGAACCTTTTGAGCGAAAATTCTATGGAATGTGGAATGTCACGGAAAATAGATTAGACTGCATAGAAGACGCCTTTTCCATAACCGACAGTATTTATTTCAATACGGCGGAAGATATTAAAAAAGCTAAAAACACCCTAATGAGTGGAGAGTGTATCTGGCCTATGAACAATAAGATGAAAGAAATAAGGAGTAAATATGGAAAAATTAGATAAAGAAACAATTAAGCTTATAGAAGAATTATGCCAGAAAGAAGTTAAACGCACTGGACTACCCCTTGTATATGATGAAGAGAAAAACGTCAGAGATAAAAAGCAAATGGTGAAAAAGTATATTTTTCCATCAAAAGATGTCATTTGATTTGAAAGATGTAGGTAAGGTGGTCATAAGAAATCAAAATGGTTTAAAATTTAAGGGCGGAAAATGGGAAGCCCATAACCCCAATAGATTTTTATGGATATAGCCTAGATATAATAGTAAACGACTTTTCTATAGCACCTTATATCAGCTTATATGATTTTCTAAGTAAGGAAGAACTTCTTGAAAAATTATCTTCTAATGAATTTAAAACAATGCTTAATAGACATATGAAGCTCAAGAGAGATAGAAGATATAAGAAAAGATGTAAATATATTTATCAATAAGAGAAAAGATGTAGTTATAAGAGGATATATAATGAAATACATAGTATTCGACATCGACGGAGTTTTAACAGATTGTTCCTACCGACTCCACTTTATGTTCAAGGTGAAGATAAAAGACTACGATAAGTTTTATTCTTATGATGAAATTTTTAAAAAGATAAGCCTATTCTCAATTTAGATAAGATATTGTTTAACATACAATGTGCGGAGAGTTCTGATATAGATATTAAATTTATCACTGCTAGAAATATAAAAAGCATTACAGCTACTGCAGAATGGTTAGAAAAAAATTTTAGTATTATGGTCGAAGAGGGAGATATTCTTATGCGACCCGAGAAAGACTGGCGACCAGCTTATCAAGTTAAGAAAGACTTAATTGAAAAGCATATCGGTTTTGAAAAATATTCTCTTCGCATTTTGATGACGGTGACAAAGTTAACAGAGATGTATAAGAAACACGGAATTACTTGTTATAAACCGAATATAACAAATGTCGTATAAATGTCGTATAAAAAAAGGAGTAAATAAATGGACGATATAATTGGTGCGAGATATTGGTATAATCCAACAAAGCAATACGGATATGAATTAGTATCTTTCAGGATTGTTAAATTTCGAGATGAAGAAACTAAAATACCATTTTATAAACCTTATGTAGACGTTTTACTGGAAAAATCTAGGAAACAATATGAGTAGAAATCATTCATCTATTGAGGGTTATCTTGATGAAGAGTTTTTATGGAACGATGGACTGGTGCAAAAGATTGCTTTGGTCGAGAAATCTATGAGGGTGATATTATTGAAATCTTATATGACACAATGACAGACCACTATGAACAAAAGAAGAAAAGTCGGAGTTGTCCATTATGAGAAACCTTACCCAAATATGGATTGGTTAGATGAATTTCTATTTCGAAGATGAAAGTGATGAACCGATATCATTTCAGCACTTCTGATTATTATATCTCTAATAGAAGATATTAGAGTTATTGGCAATATAAATGAAAATCAGAAAAGTATGAAAAATTAAAAGAAAGGAGGTTATAAGATGAAGATTTTTATAGAAAATGTGGATTGGTCAAGGGTATTTTCTTCTTTGCTGCAGCATTGCACTACTTCCAGTAGTAATTGTACTAGTTATTTTTGCCTCATCGAAATTGAAAAAATCTAATGCTATACATCTAACAGGCGTGTCAGAATTTACCAAGACCTATTCAACAGATTTTTGGCGGAATGATATAGATTTTATCGATAGTAAATGTTATTATAAAAGCAAAAGAAAGTCAGAGATAGTAAACAATTATGGTAGACGAGAATATAACGAACTTATCAAAAAGCAAAATAAATATCTGCTCACTCTTTATAAAGAGGAACATTTGAGAAATTCTATAGTTCTCTTGAAGAAAGAACCATATGAGGCGGAAAGAATGTTCCCTCATTGCGACCCCTACGATTTTCATAGTTATAATGAAATAAAGCTTTAAGAAACAAGCCAAACTCATGAGAGTTGCAGATAAAATGAAAAGGTTAAAATATTTCATAATAGGGTCAAGACACTATAGGAATATTTTAAAAAGCGAGAGAGGAACTCGGATAGTTTGCACCAGAATCTGAAAATTTATAGAGATTATGAAAAGTATTTTGAGTTAAAGAAAGAGGTCAGACAACTAGCTAAAACTGTCAATATGATATAATATAGAAGTGTGGGGTGAAATATTAATCAAATTATTGAAAGGATAAAATCAATGCAGAAATTAACAGAAACTACAAAAACAAATCTTAGCGGTTCTATACGCTCAATATATGAAAACACCCAATATAGTATTACAGCAAGCATTTTTTTCGACTGAAGATGGCCTTAGTGTCGATGATGATGACAACGAGGATCTAGTAAATGCTTTAAAGGATATTTCAGGTAGTGAAGATATGTTGTTAGCTTGCTTAAAATACCTACTCGAAAGTGGTTATATCTCTTGCCGAAAATTTTTCAGAGACTTTGGACGGTGGTATAGTATACGTTGGAATCTCTCTACCGCTAGAGGTATTGACTATTCCGAAGGGCTAATTAGAGGTGATGCTGAAAATATCAAACAAGCTGGATTGATTATTAACGGTGATGTTAATTTAACGCCAAAACTAGAATCTCTTTTGAAAGTATCAGATTTAACTGGTTTTGGTAAGACTCTTTAAAAAGCTTTTCATCTAAAAGAATAGATTTACTGTAGTCGCTATATGATATAATATACATAAAGGGAATAATGGGCACACTATCAGTCAAAAAGATTGTTTTAGTGTGTCCATTTTATTCCCCTGGACAGAAAGGAGAAAGGTGGCTAATCTAATTTTAGTTCAAAAATACTAATTCATCAACTAGAAGATGATTCGATAGTTGTTTTTATGATAAGATATTCAATTTATATTAAAAGAGTAAAATAGAGATTTTAGTTTTCATGGTGGTTTTGCACCAAAAGGGTATTATATTAAAATTTCAAAGCCGTTCTCTGAGTGCAGAAACGAAAAAGCACTGACAGCTAAAAAGCTTGTGTGAAAAGCGTAGTAAAAATATGGAGTGGATATTCTATGGGAACTAAAATACCACAACCAAATCTGATAATCAAGAAATAAATTTCATTTCAGAAAAAGGACTTGGACTAGAAGACTTACAGTTGATTATTATTCAGAAGAAAAACAAGATATACTTAGAAAGATTGGATATGGCAAAATCGAAACAGAGAGACTAAAGAGAAAGAGTTTACCACAGCAAATCAAATTTGCGATGTTTTATTATTGCCGGATTCTCCGACATACTGGAGGCTTATGGGCAAAAGAAGTGCTTTAAGGGGCTGGATTACTGCAGCCAAATACTCTGGGAACATCACAGTAAGAACCTTAATTGGATTAAAGACGTCGTGTTGGAAATAGAAGTGACGAAAGATAAACTCGTTCGTAAGGCTAAAAGTGATAGATAAGAGCTTAGACAGCGAAGATGAGAAGATAGCACAAGACACAGCTAAGTTCATTTACCGAGAACAACAACAGAGTTCAGCAAGCAAGATATCGTGTCGAACGAGCAGAAACTTGCTGTTGCAACATTGGGTTTGTAAATGGAGATAATCCGAAAGAGTTAAAAGTTCCGATTGAGTTTAAGCCTCTTTTGAAGAAAACAAATGGCGAAATCTTGTTTTATGGTGGGCACTCAAGTGAGGCCCGACGTCACTGCTTATCTCAAGTTTTAGAAACGGAGAAAAGATTGAGGAGTTTTTAAACTGTCGCGAATTTCAGAACTCAATTAAGACTCATCACTGGATTCAGCGATTACTGAGTATGGGTTCGAAACAAGTTTATTATTACCAATGATTCTATGCACAAAAGAACTGAAAGCGAATGGATAAAAGGTTTACACGATAATGTCGAAAGTTTAAAATCTATACCAAATGATGAGTGGGCTTGGGTTGAAGAAGCTGAGCACCGTTACGAGGCGATCTATTACAGTACTTGCACTGTGCGTAAAGAGATAACTCAGAGCTTATTTTCACACTTTGAACCAGGGCGAGCGTGATCCAGTATGTTGAGTATGTGATGAAGAAACCTGATGTGCCTTTTGCAATTAAAGTAAATTATGATGTACTGGAAAGAACGGGCTTTTTCCAGAAGTGACGGTGGAAATGGAGAATGACAAGAAAAATAACCCTCAAAGTTCCATCATGCAGCTTGGGTGAGCCACTTTCCCTGAATTAAATGCCATTTTAAGCCGTGATGAGAGTGCTGAACGCTCATGGATCGCGAGATAGAAGATGACGGCGAGAGTTCAAATAGGCGTCGATGTGGCCGACTTGGCGATGACCGCTCGGTTTTATGGAAACGCAAAGGTTTAAAGACAATCGACTTTAAGGTGTACGAAAAACTCAGAACTAACGAACTTGTAGAGAAAATAGAGCAGTTCGCAGGATTAGATAAAGAGATATTAATTAAAATTGACGACACTGGAGTTGGTGGCGGTGTAACTGATCAGTTGCTCGCTAAAAATTACAATGTTCAAGGTATTAATTTTGCACAGAGAGCGGTAAATGATGACAAATACCCGAACTGGATTAGTGAAGCGTGGTTTCATCTTCAAGAAGTGATAGATGACATACAGCTACCAAATAACACAGATTTGCTGCAAGAGTTAACGACTAGGACTTGGAATATGGACAAGAAAGGTAAGCGTGCGGTGGAAAGTAAGGGCGACTATAAAAAACGAGGAAACCGAAGCCCTGACCTTGCCGATTCGTGCATTCTTTGTTACTATACGCCGCAAAGCCCAAGCCTATTGTTTATGCTGAGTGTGAGATAATGTAGCTACTCGACTATTTGAACTTATGGTTTAAATATGTTTAGAGATTTTTTTAGCCGTTTGGTCGGCGGGAATATGAAAAAGAAGAGCGCCTCGCACTACGCTTTTAATCGGCCAAAATCAATGTTAGGTGCGCATACATTCTATAAAGGGCTGTCATACGACAACTCATACCCATCCATTTCACGAATTGTGAATGAATTTATGACAATTAGGCCGTATGCAATAGATAATAACGGTAAAACAATTCAAGATTCGGTGGTGATGAATAAAATATATCACCCAAATCAACAGATGAGCGGTGCGACTTTTCGTGAGGCTTTGGCACTCTTAAGCTTGGTTTTTCCTAAGGTTTATGTTTTGGTTTGGAGTTATGATGAACACGGTACTCCAATAACTGGACAAAAGATTACTCCTGAAAATTTAGCAGGATTTACTATTCTTGAGGGAGTTTCTGAATATTATATTGGTGAAGAAAAGTATTATCGGGTTTGGTGCTAAAGAATACTCTGAAAATGAAATTATTGAACTTCGAAGTGGGGTTAATCCATATGATTTGAGCGGAGGCTATAGCCCAACTGATGCTGCTCGAAAATGGGCATCGATTGATGATTACATCGCAAGCTATCAGGCTGGTTACTTTGAAAATGGCGCTGTGCCAGCTGGACAGTTTATTATTACTGCTGGAAGTGTTGAAGAATATAACAATATTGTTGATAATATGCAAGCACGACATCGTGGTAGCGGTAACAATAATAATGTGGTTTATGTTCATCGCCCAATTGAGAGTGCAACAGGTAAGCCAGTTAATGCTCAGATTGAATGGATGCCGTTCGCTGAAAGCAACAAGAATCTTGATTTGAAAAGCTTGTTTGATCAAGCTAACAAGAAAATTGACAGTATTTATGGTGTGCCGGCAAGCGTTCGAGGTGTAAATGATAACAACACTTATGCCAGTGTGCGAGTGGATAGAGCAGATTTTTATAAAATATACGATTAAACCTTTTGCAACACGCATTTGGAGTGAATTTACACATCAACTAAACCGAATTACGGGCGGTCTTGGCTTTGCGATAACTTTTGACCTTGATATTCCTGGTGTTGCCGAAGAAGAAGATTGAGGCTGAGCGTAAAGCAGCTGGATCGACACTGATTAAAAACCGGCCTGAAATGGGCTATTCATTGGAACAGTATAGTTGATGCATTTTGAGCTATCTAATGACTATAAAACCCTTAAAATGGGCGAAACTCCACCAAAAATTGAGAATGACAAGCCTGAAGTTGATGATGGTGGCGAAGTTGAAGAATCGCCAGAAGATTTAAAACACCAAAAGAGTGTGCATATCTCTGCAGCGAGACATGGAGATCATCACTGTTTAAAAGCTGAGACGAAAAACAAAAACGAAAAGCAAAAGATAAAAGACCAGAATGCACTGGAAACTGTTTTTCGTGATATGACCAATGAACAGATTGAGCGGAGCTATTGATAGCGATTTTGAAGATTTCAACCTTGGCGATAAAGATCGTGAGAAGTTTAAGCAAAAGAATAAAAGGTGATATTGCTGGGCGTACTGGTAACTCGTGGTGTGGTGGCTTGGGTGATTTTGTCCTCGATATTAAAAGCAAAACAACATATCGACTGATGGCCTAACCGAGATTTAAGCTTTCTGACAAGCTGACATGTGACAAAATGATAACTGATTTTACTAAGAGTTTTAGTGAAGATACTGCACGATCGATTGTGAACAGAGTTGCACAAGCTGAGACAGAAGGCTGGAATAAAGAAAGAGCTAGCTCGTAACACGAGATATAGCAAAAAGCTGAAGAATGGCGAATCCAGCAGATAGCTCACTTGCAAAACACACCGAGCACTTAGTTTGGCTGGTGTTGAGGCAGGTATGCAAATTCAGAATGAGATCAGCGTGCAGATTTATAAAGAGTGGGTGGTGGTGAGTGCTAACCCATGCAAATATTGCCGTGGAATGGACGGCAGGCGAGTTAATGTAACTGAAAGTTATGTTAAAAAGGGCGGAATTTTAATTGGTAAATCGAAGATCCGAGTTAATGATTACGCTGATATTGATACAGCTGGCGCTCATCGAACTGTTCCTGCGTGGAGAAATTTGGGATTGAAGAAGACGGCGAAAGATTTTTGATTATTCGAAGTTGCCACGCACACACTAGACTATGGACGAAAATGAACAGAAGTTTTTATAGAAATCTGGCGAGATGAACTCAAACTTGAACGCATACCAAAAGAAAAAAGCCAGCCGACAAGCGATTTCCTCGTCGGTGACGACAAAATACCTTTTGAACTTAAAACCATCTCGAAAGTGAAGAGTCATACAATCAGGAATCGAATTTTTAGAGCCACTGATAAAGGATTAAAAAGAAATGTCATTTTACAGATAAATAATGAAAGTGACATAAAACAAGCCTTAGAGCAGGCAGAAACCTTTATTAAGAAGAAGGAATTTAATGAGAAGCTCGACAGGTTAATTATAACTTTCGACAACACAAAAATAGAGCATAAAAAGTAAAACAGCCCGCATTCCTGGACCAGACCCAGGTGCGTAGCTGTTTTATGCTAATAATACTACAAAATAGCTAAAAAGTCAATATTATTTAATTATTTTACATAGCTCGACTATTTACCAGTAATATTAATTTGTAATAGTAAATTTAAAGAGGAAATATGGCAGAAAAAGTTAAAAGAAAACAGCGCTGGAGCTGCAAAACTGAAATTTCAGAGTCCGTGGAGAGTAAACGAGGGCGAAGAATTGGGTTTTGTGGCATCAGTGTGAACGAAGTCGCCATTACGAGAAAAGTGGACGTTGCGAGGCCTTCGCTTACCTTTAAAAGCAAGGTGGCGAGATTCGAGGCAGGAGCAATTCAGAAGTGGAATGATTTGGGTGGATATGCGCTAATTCTACACATTTCGGTGATGTTCGGGACTGAATTGGTTCAGTGCGGAGTGCTTTCTACGAAAACGGTGAGCTGATGAGAGCGGGTATCTCAAACGAGAAATAGCGCAAAATGCGCTGCTTCTTGAAGAGGACACCTCTCGAGATGCGTTCTCGATTACGGGTATCAGTTTTGGCTACCGAATTTTTGAAAGCGAAAGCGTTAGTAACGCTGGGATTATTGGAGTGAGCTTGGTTTTCCATGGGCTAACAGGAAGCAAGGGACTTGGCCGTAAAATCTCTGAAAGGTGATGAAATGAGCCAGAAAGAAACTCCAGAGTTTTGAGAGCTACAACTACAGTTTATCCTGAGGGTTGTGGCAGACGATGAACCTGAGGTTGAGCAGGCTAAAGAGATTCAACCGAAAATAATAATTCTAACGAAGAGAAAGAGGAAGAAATGAATAAAGAAATTGCGAAAGATGCTATCTCAGCGATGCTGTTACAAGTTTCGAAAAGCCACAACAGATTGCCCTCAACACTAAAGAGGTGCTGTAGTAGACTTTTCAGGCAGCTGCACTGAAAGATAACGCTGGTGCATCGAGCTGAGATTTTAAAAAAGCTTGGGCTGCTAGAAGTAGCAAGCAAGGGTATTTGCTAACGTTGAACAATTACTACCTGGTGCTTTGGTATCAAGCTATCTCAGATGGAATTGAGCTGGGAACTATCTGGAACAGTAGTTAATAAAACTGAGTCTAACAGTTCGCTGAATTGATGCGCAGAGACTACTGGAGCTCGTGCTCAAGGACCTGGAAACATGTACAACTAAAAAGAAATGTCGCTTACATTCACCAGATCGGAGTTATTCGCGCTGGATTCATCTATAGTTACATCACTTTGAACCAAAGAAGATATTCGCGAAAAACCAAGATACTGGCGCTGGTGAAATTCATTTCTTGAGACTCTATAAAACAATTATCACAGGAAATTGAACGAGCTGCTGTTCTTGGTGAGTGGTCGAACTGCTGGTGGCGATGATGTAATTGAAAGCTTTGTATCAATCTTGAAAAGGATGCCGAAACTGGAACATTTACAACTGAATATACACCTGCTAAGATGAACCGCTTTTACAAATCAATCGTAAAACGGCTGCTCAAATTGAAGCTGAGAGGTCCTATTTCTGTGCTTTCAAAAATCAACTAAAAGCAGACTTGAAACTTTTCAGAAACTAAGAATGGTGCTTTGGTATTGCCATGGTGGAGACCTTGCTGGAACATTTGAGCTTAGGAAAGTCTTCACGCCTAGCTGGTTCCAACAAAGCAAACGCTGCAGATTACAAGCTCGTCATTGTTCGTAGGTGATGCTTGCGAGCAGTGGGTGATAACTCAGTTGAAGCGTTCTGAAACTTCTCATTGAGCCCAGAACAAACGAGAATGACGACCCATAGAAATTTACAGCTGGTGGTGCTTTTGACTAAAGTTAAAGCTGGTGTATGATTAAAAATCCTGCTGCGGCTAATAGACTTGAAAGAGAGGGTTTAAAAGATGAAACAACCGATTTCAAAAAGATGAGATTGTGGCGTTAATCGGACACCCTCTCTCTTCTTATGAAGGCAGAACTTCTAATTTTGGATAAGTTAACTTGGAACGCTTGAATAGACTGTTGAACAGTGGGTTTGATTCTCGACTGAGCTGGACATCAGGGCTGAAGATATTGTATGCGCGATTGTTCAATATCAGTGATTGGAACGAAACCATGATACAGACATCTTTCATCTGTTGATGGCTATAGTGATGGATTTTAAAGAAAATACCAGTGCTACGCTAATTCTGCAGAGAACGCAGATTTGATTACATATAGAATTTCTAACAGTGGGGATTCGACACGGAAGAGCCTATTTATGAGGATATTTCGATACTTTTCTGAAACGGAATATTCATTTTGCGAGGTTAATCAGAGGAATGTTTTATAGTAATACGATTGAGAAGAAATTGCTGAACCGGAGGTGTGTTTCGTGAAAAATCCGGAATGAGACAGGGTGTGAACGGTGAAAAGGGTGCAGAAAAATTCAACACTGTTCGCCAAAACCTAGAAGATATTCCAGTGGATGCTGGTGGTAATGGTATTCGAGATAAATCCAAGACCTCACTATTATTGTGATGCATGAGGGCAAGAATTTTGACACTAACGAAGTGAGACATTTAAAATTAACCCTAGAAAAGACGAGCTATGGCGAAAGTTAAAAGTGACATTTTCAGGCAAGATGAAAGCTTATTTGCAAGTTCAGCAAATGAATATGCAAAAAGAGCTTGAGGCTAAGAGCGGACTGCAGTCGAGCTCGAGATGCTAGCACTGTTCTATCTGGTGATCTCAAAAATGAATGGTCAGGTGGATACGCAAATGGAGTCTCTGTGGTGTTCGGTGATAGTCGAATACCTTATGCTCGGCGACGGCACTTTGAAAACCGTAAAAGTCCAGCAACATTGAACTATTTGGAGCGAGCTGGTAATCAGACTAGGAAAGAAGGCTTTATAGTTATGAAAGGGAACGGATGATTACACTAAATTTGCTAAAACTTCTTGAAGATAACGGATTTGGTAAGATTGACAAAAACCTTTTCTGGCAGAAACTCGGCCTTGGTAAAACCGGTTTGTATATCTCGAATATCTCAGTGAATGGAGAACGCGGTGAGAGAAGAGTTCAGCATTATGAGATTTTCAGTATCGGCGAAAACGATGTTGAAGGCTTGAAAAAGCTTGAATCTGTTGCTAAATTCTTGCGAGAGAATTACGCAATTAATGAATTACCAGCCGTGGATGGGTTTGTGAAAAAAGTTCGAAAATGTGGCGATTATGCCACCCTCTACGATTTCAGATGTGGAGAGAATAGCCAAGGAAGAGTGGTTTATTCAATAAGTGGGAGATAATTTTATTAAGAAAAGGAAAAATATGGCAACTGGAACAACTGAAAAACACTTGAAAGCTGGTTTGTGGGAACTTGCCCTTGGCGATAAAACCTTTAATTCCTGCTGAACTTCTTGGTGATATTAAAACAAAGATTGCTTTTAAAGTCAATCGAAAAAGAAACGCAAGCTGGAAAAACTAAACGCCGAACTAACGTCGTTGAGACTGCTGAAGCAGTTTACGCTTTATCTTCAAACTTGGATTTCTTAGGGTCAAATCTTCCTAGATATTACTCAAGCTCAACCGTTGGTGGTGGTGCAGTGGTATTTGGTGGTAAAATGTAAAAAGTAGCTGAAATGCCAGTAAACATGCATCAAAAAGGCGCTGAAACTGATGAGAATGACGTTTTCTTTTTCAAGGCAACTGTTGACGTTGATTTTGAGCTTTCACAAACTACGAAAGATGAGCCAAGTGTTGAAATTACGCTAAACGCACAACCAACAGATAAAGGTTACGTACGAATCGGAACTGGTGACCTGACTAAGAAATCAGTTTACGATGTAGCAACTCAACAAACTAAAGCTAAAAGCTAAAGTTAAGGCGAGATATAAAAAAAGACCCGTTATTGGGTCTTTTTGCTTTATAACTCAAAAATCTCTGATTCGTTATCTTCGGCTGGGTATGTGTAGAACATTTTTGTCTTTTTGAGATATTCCAATTCAATAAGTCTGTGTTGCTTTCTTTATCTGAAGTGAAACAGAAAAATCTTTTAGTCTTTTGTTTTTTGCTAGTCACATGTGTTAATAACTTCTTTTTGCTTTATCGTAGCCAAGAGCAGTGTCTGCTTTGCTAATATGTAGCTATAACGTTGTAGTACGGTTGTTACCTGCAGCATCGGTTAATTTTTAATTTTAAAGTCGATTCCGAGGTTTTATCTTATATGCTCCACCCTTGTACAGTTAATTTCTTCTTGAGTCGTTATTGTTTGTTCTGCTGGCCATGTTTTCTGGTTGTTTTACCACTCTTAGCTATACCTTCGACAACGGCAACTAAAAAGACAAATCCAATAAATACGATTGTACGCCAATCACTAACCTCCTTACCCAAGGGACATTTTTCCGAATGCCTCCTACCAGTTTTACAGTCTTTAAGTAGCACATTTTAAACTCCCTTTTCTTTTAGAATTTTACAATAAAATTATACATCATACTATTTCAATCTTCAAGCACTCGACTATTTGTATTTACAATTATATCTGTAATAACTAAAAGAAGGTTTAATATGTCCGAAAAGTTTCGATTAGTACAGATAAAATATATTCAAAACAGCTATAAGGAAGTTGTTATTGATGGAGTTGACTAAAGGTTATCAGAGCAGGTCATCAGTTGGACGCAATGTCAGTATTTCGCGAAATGAGAAATGCACAAAAGATGATGAGCTCCAGCAGAAACAAACGAAGAACGGCTTGAGGCGAAGCAGAATGCTTTCTGATACAATTAATGGAAATTAGAGCATCTTTTGTTGAGTTGTTCGATGATGGGACTGAAGACCGCGAAAAAATCAAAAAGAATTAATTCACCGTGTTGGAATTGATAAAATACAAAAACTTATTGAATGAATTTTCCCAGAAGAGTTAAAAATGCAGAAATATTTTTAGATTTATTAAGCGATGAAGCGAGAAAAAGTAAAATCTCGCTATCAGTCGAGAATGAGCGGCGAAGAAACGCTAAAAGAGGACAGAGTATCTCGGAGATCTATTTGATAGCTGGATTTGGCTATTATTTAGGATATGAAGCAATAAGAGATGTGCAGGGAGAAACAAAATTTCGCTAGAGGACATGTTCGCGCCTATAGAAGGTTGTCGCAAGGTTTGATATTCACGGCATTGGATGTACTAAGGTTCAATAGTCGCTCTAGCTCTTCTTTATCGAAAAACCCCGTTGAAGCCTTTAAAAAGGAATGGAGCCGTACTCAAAAGCAAGTTAATATTAAGGAGTAGATTATAAATGAGTGAGAGTTGAGTTGTTGGAGTATAAGTTTAAAGCAGATACAGCCGAATTAGAAAAAGAAATTAAAGATACAGACCAAAAACGTTGACAAGACGACGTCTGAATCTGCTAATAAGTCGTCAGCGATGGCGACGGCTTTTTAAAGGCTGCGTTTGCTGCATCTACTGCGGCAGTAGTTGGACTTGGAACTGCTGCGGTTGGTGCATATTCAAACTATGAGCAACTTACTGGCGGTGTGGAAACGCTTTTTAAGAGTTCTTCAAACACGGTGATGAGTTATGCTAACCAAGCATATAAAACCGCTGGAATGAGCGCGAATAAATATATGGAAACCGTGACAAGTTTTTCAGCAAGCCTTCTTCAAGGCTTGGGCGGCGACACAGAAAAAGCGGCTAAATATGCAGACAAAGCCGTGGTGGCGATGAGTGATAACGCCAACAAGATGGGAACATCAATGGAAGCGATCCAATATAGTTTATCAAGGCTTCGCCAAGCAAAACTACACAATGCTCGACAACCTCAAACTTGGCTATGGTGGTACTGCGTCAGAAATGGCACGACTTGTTAATGATTCGGGTGTGATGGGTAAAAGCTTTAAAGCTACGGCTAAGAATATTAACGAAGTCTCGTTTGATAAGATTATTGAGGCAATTAGTGTTACTCAAGATAAGCTCGGCATTACTGGAACAACCGCAAAAGAAGCAAGCTCAACCATTGAAGGTTCGTTTAACTCGATGAAGGGAGCCTGGGAAAACTTCACAACTGCTTTAGGCGGCGGTGGCGATATCGATAAGTCAATGCAAGAGCTGGTTGAAACAATTAAAACTTGGCTTGGGAATTTAATACCTGTTGTCGAGAAAATCGCTGAGAACCTTGTTAAAATACTCGTTTCCGGAATTAGTTCAGCAATAGGTAAAATGCGTAGTAAACTTGGCGGTTGGGCTACATTAATAGAGGTGGTGGCGGTAGCTATTTCGGCGGCGGCTACAGCTTGGGGGATTTGGAACGGCGCAATAGCGGCTTGGAAGGCGACAACACGAGCAGCAACAGCCATTCAGGCAGCATTCAATCTGGTCATGAACGCCAACCCAATCATGTTAATAGTGATGGCTGTTGCTGCTCTAGTAGCTGGGTTAGTATATTTCTTTACCCAAACAGAAATGGGGAAGAAAGTTTGGCAAGACTTCTGTAATTTTATAGGTGAAGTTTTTAAAAATATTGGTAACTGGCTTGGTGAAGTTGGCGGAAATATTAGCGCTTTCTTTAAAGGCATTGGTGACTTTTTCGGTGGGGTTTGGAACGGCATAACTAGCTTATTTAACGGAATTGTGGAATTTTTTAAACAATGGGGCTTAACTATTCTTGCGGTTATTTTTTGGCCTATATCTTTGATGGTTGGGTTATTCTTTATGTTTAAAAGACCAGATTATAGGATTTTTAAATCAGACATGGAGATGGAGTTGTTGCGATTTGGAATGGTGTAACATCCTTTTTCGGTTTAGTTTGGGATGGAATTGTTGCAGTCTTTACTCCTGTTGTTCAATTTTTCGGTGCTGTTTTCAGGCGGCATGGATTGGTGTCCAGATGATCTGGAATGGCGTAGTTTGGTATTATACAACATTATGGAACGGAATTGTTGCAATCTTTAGCGCAGTTGCTGGATTCTTTATTGGTGTATTTTCGGCAGCATGGAATGGGGTTAAATACGTATTTGGTGGCGTCATCGGTTTCTTCGTTGGAATTTGGAACGGAATAGTTGGTATCTTCAGTGGCATTGGTGGTGCAATTGGCGGTGCTATTAGTGGTGCGGTTAAATGGGCAATTAATGGCGTATTGAGTTTTGCGGCAGGTATGATCAATGGCTTTATTGATGCAATTAATATTGCTATTGGTATTATTAATGCAATACCTGGGGTGCATATTGGTAAATTGGGAAAGCTTGGTGTTCCCACGATTCGCTACTGGTGGTATCGTTGGCCCTCAAGGTGGCGGCAGCTTAATTTGGGCTGGTGATGGCGGCGAGAATGAGTGGATTGTTCCAGAAAGCAAGATGGCGAGCCCTAGTCGACAAAATCAACTCTCAGACAAACGGAACAGGTGGCGGAAATAATTACACTATTAATGTGAGCGGAACTTTTGCAACTAGCCCAGCTGAACAACGAAAAGTGGCTGGAATTGATTCGTGAGCAGTTAGAGCTGCGGATAAAAGGAGGTTTGCATAATGAAAATAATTCTAAAAGATTCAACAAGAACAGCAGAGGTGGAACATGGTTGAAGTTCCACTCACTGATAACACGACAATACAAGGCAAATTAAAACGCTTAATAATTCTTTAACTACTTATATTGTGGGGATAGAAAAAGGACTTGGGAACACTCCTGGGCTTATCCTACAAGGGCAGAATATGATGAGATTAAAAAGCTTTTTACGATAAGCAGATTCAAAACCAAGAAATATTAAAACTAACTATCGAAGGTGTTGATGGCGTAGTTGATGTGCCTGTTTGGTTTGAGATTAGCAACCACTGAAATTATGAGCTTTGATGGTATGGTTAAAGAAATGAAAGCTACCTTTACGGAGATTTAGCAAATGCAAATTGTAAGTGATAGATTTAATAAAGCTTTCGCAAAAGTAAATTAGTAGCTGTGGATTGGCACGCTGATTTGAGCTTTACTCGAGGCAGGAACAAGAATACTAGTTGGTTTAAATTAGACACCTCAAAACTCGATGGTGTCGATTTGTTGGCGACTCCAGAAAATAACCCCACGCAGGTTTGGGACGCCTTTCAATATGATGATATAACAGATAGATTATTAAGTATTAACGTTGAGCGATCAGTTAAATTTCCATATAATGTGCAGTCTAGTATTGCCGATGTTAAAGCTTAATAATTATGATGATTATTTTCTTTTTCGAAACTACAAACAAAAAGCCCTGTTGCAGATTATATTTTACCCAAACGACCGTTGCGGTTATTTTTAGGTGCAAAAAGATATTGGAAATGTTCAAGTGTTTGTTGGCTTAACTGAAAAAAATACCTACATATAGTGATGACAAAAACTATCACTTGGTCTGCATTAGACTTTTTGGTGATATTGCGAAACAAAGCTAGACAGAACTATTATGTTAAGGAATGTTTCAACCGATGTGTTGTTGAAAAGAAATACTCAAGCAGTACGGAATGAATGAAAAGCAATACAATATTGGCGAAGGTCAAAACACTATACCGTTTGTGTATCTTAACAATGACGACGACGTGGGGACTATTTTAAAGAAATTAGTTCAAGCAGAAAATGGTTCATTATGGCTAGATGAACAAGGTATTTTGAGGTTTGAAAACCGTAGCGGAAATCTCGGCAAACAACCAGTTATGGTGTTTGATGAAGACAATATTATTAGCATTGAAACTGAAAAAGCAGATAATATTGTAAACTATGTGAATATTAAAAGTGACATTCGAGAAATTCAACCATTGCAGCCTATTTTTAGCGCAGACGGTAAAGATGAGTGGGTTGTACAACCTGGCGAAACTTTCTCGACCTGGCTAACTTTTGATGATCCGGTGTGGACCGTTCAGCCAATCTCAGTTGGACAAAAAACGGGCGAAAGCTGGATTGATATGAAAAAGGGCGATACCATCAACAATTCAGGTATTGTTGTTAAAAGTGAAGTATTTGCTACTGCATATAGACTAACCCTTACTAATCGCGGAACGACTGCCTCAAAGGTTTCAAGAATTGAGTTATGGGGTGAAACAGCAAAAGTAGTTGATACTATCAAATACGAAGCGTTCGATCGTGAAAGTATGGAGCGATACGGTAAAAAGCGCTTGAAATTACAGATAACCCTTATTTTTGGAAGTTATCAAAACTGCGATTTGTTCGCAACCGGATGTTTTGAGTAAATACATGCAAATTTTCGCCTACAATCTCAATGGAAGTTAAGGGAAACCCTGCATTACAATTGGGTGATATTATCACGGTAAAATACAAGAATAAAGGTGACTTTTTGATAACCGGAATTAAAACAAGTTTAAGCGAAAGTGGCTATAAAACTACGATTTCAGGTAAACCTCATAAGGTCGCAACTGCGTTTATTCTTGATAAGTCGGTACTTGACGGAAAGGATTTGTTGGCATAATGGCTATTGAAAAAAATGTAGAATTTCAGGGTGATAAAGTTGTAAACTCGCTTGGTGGAAATATTAAGATAAATCAGACAACTGGCGAAATAATCATTTCTAACAACGGGGTGATTTTAACAAAGATAAAATAAAGATGGTTTCGTTTATTCTGAAGAAGATGGAACAAGGCGAATTTTGATTGGCAAACATCCAAAGACTGGAAATGTTATTGAAGCAATCTCAAAAGCTGGCGTTGATGTGATAAGTGAGCTGGAAAAAGAATAATGAAGAGCATAAAAGATTACGTTTACAATTCGAATTATAAAACACCTTATATTGTTTATAAAAGGGAGTTTAGCGTTGGTTGTGCGGAAGGTGGGGTAGCTCGAACGAATTTTTGCACACGGGCTACCTTTTTAAACCTTTATTGATTGGGCAATGGAGCTTAAATAGTAATTTCACGCCAAGCTATGATTTATCACAGAGCGAGCCTTTATGGGGTGGCTCGCGGGCATTGAGGCGGTGCTATATTGGGGCTGATGAATCTAATGTGTATGTATCTTTAATGGATGACGCCTATGAAGGAAACGTAACCTTTTATTTTAGAATAATGGCTTTTGCGCCGCCGCAATATGAGGGAGATATTCCTGTAGTATATCAAGACTCCGGAAACTTTATTTCAGACTCTATGCGAAATTATCCTAAAATTTGGTTTTTTAATCGAGTTCCACAAAGCACAACTATTGAGCATAATTTCGGCTACCTTCCACAGGTGAAGTCTTGGAATACTATCTCGATACCAATAAATGCGAATTTTGACACGAAAAACGTTTTAGCACCAAGTATGATAAACCTCAACCCGATAGCGCTTAATGACATATCGGTAAGTACTCAAAATGTAGCTGTGAGATATGAACGAGGCGATGAGCAATATTTAATGATTTTGGGAGATGAGCAATGACAAAGTTATCTCAATTTCAGAAGTTATCAAGATTTGGCGCACAAAGTCAGGATAAACAAGAATATACGGTTAGTTTATCGATACCTGCGGGAGTTTATCGAGGGCGACCAATTGGCGAAGGAATTTGAAACTCCGCAAGGTGTATTTTTCGAAATGGTTGCAATACAATTGAATAATAGTGGCGCCTGGCACCCTTCTAACACTTTTTATTTTCCTGCAGATCCTGGAAGGGCGGAAGATACAATGACGGTTGCACAGGTTTATCAGATAAGCCCTGGTAGGTATGTGTTAGAAGTTATAGCACTTTGCAGCTTTGACGGCGATTATTACCCGCCATTTCAGCTTGACGTGAAGTTGAAACTATCGACCACCGCCTTTTAAAACTCGACTATTTGCCTTTATTATTAGATTAAAAGGGGATAAATATGAGATCAGAAATAGTGTGTTTATCTAGTGTAAATTTTTAACAAGAAAGGAAGAAGGAATGGACGGAGAAAAATTTGTAGCACGTGAGGTTTTTCAAGCACGAGAAGATACACTTAATGCTAAAATTGATGTTCTAAAAGATAAGATTGAACAAGTTAGTGAACAATTAGACACTATTATGTCGCTTAATCAAAAGATTGTAGCTCACGATAAAGATATCGAGAGCGTTCGGCGTGAATGCGACCGAACGAAGGAGCGACTTCGGCGACTCGAAGAAAACCAAAAAGTAAAAATCGTTTGGGCTATCGGCCTGGCGGTTTTGGGCGCTATTGTTCAATTTGTTTTAAATGGCGGATTAGCTCATAAATAGAAAGGAAATAAATGGATAGAGTAATTGAATGGTTTGCACAGCGACAAGGTAGAGTTAGTTATTCGATGATAAACAGGAATGGCCCTAGCTCATACGATTGTAGTTCATCGGTATATCACGCTTTAATTTACGCTGGAATTTTGCCGCAAGGTTTCCGCATTGGAAATACCGAAACAGAGTTTGTGGATTTGCCAAAGTTTGGTTTTCAACGAATAGAAGCAGATGTAAATGGATATATTCCAACGCAACGTGGCGACATTTTCATTTGGGGTAAGCAAGGATATACAAATGGAGCCGACGGACACACGGGGATATTTATTGACCAAAACAATATTATTCACTGTTCATACGGCTATAATGGTATTCATATCGATAATCACGATGACTTAGCAGGGATTAACAATACTCAATATCTAACAATTTTTTAGATATACAGGCAAGCCGCAAAATACACCAGCACCATATGTTGAGAAGATTGATGATGTAATCAATGTTGGTTCGCACTTAAAGTTTAATCAGAAATTTACCGTTGTTGAGACACGGGAAACTGAGGGGCGAAAAAGAGCTCGAATAAATGAGCTTTGCCCACGAGGCTTTACCTGGGAAGAAAATGGCGTACCTACATAGTTGGTTAGTAAAAGTTGACAATGACGGTTATAGAATTGGCGGCGAAATTAACACTAGCGATAGCGTAAAAATTGAAGGTGCGTTTGTGGCTCAAGAAGTTGTGCAGAATGATAATATGTGGTTTGCAAAAATTAACCATGGCGGAATTGATGTTTGGGTAGAATTAACGCCAGCAACTGAAATTCCAGCAGGTGAATTTGGTACAAGGATTGAAAATCGACCAGCTCCAACACAAACTCCGGAAATAGTCGAAAAAACACCTGAAATTAAAGGTATTGTAAGTCAAAATGAGGATGAAAAAGATATGTCGCAAAATATTGTAAATGAAGAAAAACAAGAAAAAGCGCCTGAACAGCCTAAAATTAAAGTTATGCCTATAAATGAAAGGAAATTTACAGAAAAAGAGGTTAAAATGATTGAAGATTTACAGAAAAAGCACTTGATAGTGTAGATAACACAGAATATACGCCTGCAATTTCAGAGAAGGCAAAAACGACAGTGTATTTTGTAGCTGACCTTGGGATTTTAGTGAATATGCTAGTAGCTACAATTTGTGTTATTGTTATGCCAAATTTTACCAAAGAAATTTTAGCAATTTCGGGTGCGGTGGCTACAGCATTTGCAGGATTGAAACCAATCTTTAAGTTGGGAGCTAAAAAATAATGGCTTACGAGAATTTAACATTTACACCAGGCGAAACTCTTACGGCAGCTAAGATGAATAAGCTACAAGCCAACATTGCAGGGCTAAGAGATGGTTCAAATATTGGAGCTGGTGCGGTTCGAGCTGATAGCATTAATTTTAATTCGTTCCCAATCCAATATGGCGGTGGAGAATTGGCGCCAGGAACGGTTTCAAAAAACATTTACTCCAAAATCTGATGGTTTGTTGCGAGTAGTCGCTAGCGGTCGGCGAAACGCTGGAAATGCGGCAGACCTTGTGATTTATATTTCAGCAACAGGTGTGGAGAATCAGATAGATAGCACTGGTGTGCAATATGGAACAGGTGTGTTTGCTTCAGCAAGTTTTTGTAGCTTTACAAGTAACTAAAAGGTGTTCCGGTTACAATTAACGTTAATGTCTCAGGGTGGCTCAATTGCGAATTCCGGCTATCAGTTCTTCGTAATTCCGGGGAAGGCTGAGTTGACTAGATAATAAAAAGAAGTCGAGTTTTTAACTTAGTGAGCCATTAAAACTAATTTCCATTGACTTTTTATAATTTTATTTGATATAATTAAAAGCTATATGGAGCAACAAAAACGCCTCACGCCGATGAAAATCGGTGTAGGGGCGTTTTAGCTCTTGGAAAAAATGAGACAACCGAAAACTAACCGCTCCGTTTTACTAAAAAAATCTTGTCAAGACTTTTTGGAGGGAAAATGGAAAAAGTTTTATTTTATGCGGCCGTCGAATAGCAACTATGCGTGAACGACTGGGTGGCGCTTGTAAATTAATAGATAATGAACAGTGGCTTGGCGTATTTCAGAAATCGCCAAATTAACTATGAAAAAGAATTTAACCAATCTGTTAAAATGGTTAAATCAATGAAAAAACAGGGCAAAAATTAAGAATGCTAGTCACTATTTTGCTAAAATCTGGAAAAAGAAAATATCAACAAGACATTAAAAATTGTGCGAGAATTTTTAAATCGTCAAGTTTCTAAATTGGCCGAAAAACGAGAAGATAAACAGAAAGAATGAAGAAATTAATCAATTTGAGCGAGATTTTTAATAGCGCTGGCTATATTAAATTTCAAAAATGAAAAAGCGTTTCGCTAAATTGCAATAGATAAAGTTTTAAAAATTAGTTAAAAATCAAGTTGCGAGCAATTCGCTCGTTTTTATTGCGTTTATTATAAAATATTATATAATAATTTTCAATAAATAAAAATATAAGAGAATAAAGGGCAAATTATGTAAAAATACTATAAAATATTTTTAGCATTTTTAGCTAATTTTTAAAAAGCGTATTGGAGGGTTAAAAATGATAAAAATTTAAGTTTTTAGGTTCTAATTAGAATTCTTCTTGATTTCTTTTTAATTTCTAATTGGAACGAAGGAGATGTTTTTGAAAGTTAGTGAGATTATTTGATGAATATCGTGATAGGGTAATTATTCAAGGAGGTCAAAGTGAGCGTACACTAGAGACACATGAGTTTGTAAAAAGTATACTTTAGAATATTTAGGAGATCTAGATATTAAAAGTCTTAACTTTGAAAATACCAGTAGGGTCTGCGCAAGCTGGCGGAAAAAATCGATCACAAAACACAGGTGAGATTGTATATTATTCGTCTACGATCAGTGCTGAGATATGCAAGATTGCGAGATTTGCCTGTGGTGAATCTATGAGTTATTAAAAATACCGAAACGAAAAGCTAAGGTGGTTAATTTTTTGGAATCAGAAGATGTCACTAGGCTTATTGACTGTGTTTTCGCACCAAGAGCAGGATATTCAAAATTTAAACGTTTAAGGAATCGAGCAATAATTTCGCTTTTATATTCTAGTGGTGTTAGGTTGAGCGAATTAGTATCGATAGATTGTATAGATATTAAAAAAGACCGCACATTTACGGTAATCGGCAAAGGCGATAAGACTAGGCTTTGTTTTATTGATGAACGAACTTGGTATTATATAGAGGATTGGCTGGAATTTAGGACAGATGAATCGCCAGCTCTGTTTATAGTGAATTAACGGGTAAGCGCATTTCAAAATCTACCGTTCAAGAGATTTGCCGAAATGCACAGGCAAGATCGAGGTTCGGGACACATATCCATCCGCACATTTTGAGACACAGTTTTGCAACAAACTTATTAAGAAATAACACTAATTTATTACTGGTGCGAGATTTTTCTAGGACACTCAAGTGTGCAAACTACCAAATGTATACACATGTAGTAAATGAAGACTTACGCAAGAGCATATTTAAAAATCATACCACGTGGGTATTGACTTTTTGAACCGCTTATGATACAATTAAAACATAATTGATGAAAATTAAAACCCAACAAACCTACTTGCAGCAGAGCGTAAGACTTTGAGATAATTTCTTGGAGCCACGATCGGGGCTTGAACCCGAGACCTCATCCTTACCATGAATGCGCTCTACCAACTGAGCTATCGCGGCAAATAAACTATAATAAATTTCTACCATAAAAGAGTGTTCAGATGTCAATATTATTGAAATAATATTTCTTTTTATTGAGTTTGCACTTTCAAGCCTTATATGTTAGAATATGAGCTATAAAATAATAGTCAAAAAGAGGGTTATGAAAACAGTAACACAATGAAATATCGAATCGGAAATAAATATTTCTTTAAGGTTTTTAGATAAACTTGACATTAAAGATGCGGCCGAACGCCTAGATGCAATGATTCAAATCTCCAAACAGTTAGAAAAAGAAACAAAGACTACGAACAGCTTTGGATTAAAAGAAACAGTTCTATTTTTAGTCAAAATAAATTATTTGTTTTTGCTGATTTGCCTGGAGTCTTTTGTTGTTTTGTTGTTTTTAAAAGAAAGATTATTTTCAGGGCTTCACCAAGAGTCCAAACGATAGCGTTCATCAAAGGAAGACAATCAAAGATGATACCGTAATCAAGTAAAATTGTTCGACTAATTGAATTTTTCGAAAAATATTTAAAAAGCTTGCAACAGCAAAACCAAAAATGTCAAAACAGAGGTAAAAACGCTGCAAAATAACGCGTTCGTTGTTTAAACTTAAAAATTCTTTGGATAAATTTCAAAAAGTCATTCATGGTTTAAATTATATCATAACTAGCTAATATGTCAATCTTTTGCTTGAAATACTTGCTTTTTATGAATTCCTGTGATAGAATAGAACAGAAACGTAAATAATAAATTTAAGAGATTATGGCTAAAAAGAATACGAAACGAAGATTATTGGCCTTGTAAGTGAGCTACAGGTCACTCAATTTATATACACTCTGAAAAATACTCAAAAATACACCTGAGAAACTTTCTTTGCGAAAAATACAACCCAAAGACACGAAAACGACGAAGTTTTCACAGAGACTAAAAATCTCTTTGGTCGAAAAACGAAGTTAAACCACGAAAAAGGTTAAACAGTAAAAAGCGCTCAATTGGGCGCTTTTTATTTATTCCAGTATTTTATTCTTTAGAAGCTATCAAATCCAGCAGAGCTGAGACATATTCCGCCTGAGACCATGTGAGCGGCGCCACGGAAAGGTGCTTCAAGTCACGTGGGTCAATTTGTTCAGGTAGGATTCCTGTTGACGTTTGCTGATCTGAAACCCAATCTAGAATCTCTTTTGCTTTTAGAATTTCACCTTGAGCGATATAAAATTCAGCACGCCAAAGTGTTGTAATAGGCCAAATATTCGCTTCATAATCATCGCTAAAGCGATAATAAACATCATTTTTCATAGCGTGGCAAACCAATTTGACTATCTGCGTTAAAAACGTTTTTCAAGCACATTAAATGCCTTATGAAGCTTTTCACCCTTAAAATCAAAAAGATTAAATATAAAGGTCCATAAAAACTCGAAAGCATCGATTTTCGAATCCTTCTCACCATTCAGCCAAATTCCTCGATAAAAATAGCTATTTTCTGGATTAAATAGTTCATTCTCTGCCGAAGTTCGAATCTGTAAAGCTTGATCTCGCCATTTTTAGCATCTCGCGCACGATTGAGCTGTTGAGCTAAATTTGAAGCCGAATAAAGAGCTGCAAAAACAACCGAAGTCGAATAAGTCGTTGAAAGAAAAATCCATCTCCCAAAGTTCATAATTAGGTTTTGGTAAAATTATTTTCACCACAAAAATCAACCAAAAAATCTGCAATCGGCTTCACTAAATCATCATGAAAATTCATTCAAAATAGAATTTATCACGAAATTTTTATAATATTGCGCAAACAGAATAGAATTCCCAGCAGTTTCATCAATCTGAATTGGTAGATTTCGCGTTTCGCCACCTTGAGAATATGGATGCCAACTAGGGCCAAGCTCGCCATTTGGTAAATATTTATGCATCATAAAACCGCCCGGTGTAAGGGAGCTCTTACAAAAAGTGAAAAATCTTTGCGGCTCATCGCGATATCCGAGCCGAATCAAAGGCCAAATCGCAGTGCATCCGTGGCCAACAGTAAGAATAGTCATCTCGGGCGTAGTTAGCATTTCGCTGTCATTACTTGCAATAGGAGCACCAGTTTTTGCAAGATGAGATTTAATCTAGCATTAGGCTCTGAATAAAACTTTTTCTGATATTTTTAGATCTAGTTTTTCGAAAAACGTAAAGCTGGAGACAAGCCATTTTTGCCAAGATTTTTAGTTTCGGATAGAAGCTTTCGAAAAGCCTTCATCTCGCATTTTTTGAAAATTTGTTAAAGCAAGCTGGTGGTCGTCTGCGCAAGAAATAGAATATTGAAAACCTGTACTTTCGAAAACACCTAAAGAGAAGTTAAAACCGAGCACTGAGTCTGTTTGGCCATGTTCAACATTTTGAACCAGAAAGAATTCCATCTTCGGCATCGCACCAAGAGCCAAGTTTTTCCTTCAATTCCAAATAGTCCAACCGTATGTTGGTCAAAATCTTTAAAGCTTTTTTGGTTAAAATCGCCGCTAACTTTTTGTGCAGAAACAATAAATGCACGTTTTTCCGCGGTAATGCAAAATAGCCTTTTCATCATCTTCAAGAGGTAAAAATTGTACAGTATCAGCTAAATGAAAACTGCTATTAATTGCAAAATTTTGATGCAAAAATAATTGAACTTCACGTGGATAATTTGCAAGGTTTTGTACCTGAATTTTACGCGCAAAAACATCAAAATCACTAACCACAAAATCTGTAAACGTGATTTTTATCTGCAAATTATTGTTTACTGCTTCGGTTTTAGAGATTAATGCATCTTCAAAATATTCAGAAGAGAATTGCCAATCACCGTTTTGTAACCACGAAAATTCATCACCAATTTTAATACCAACGCGGTGAAAAAGGTCGCGACCAAGAGTGTGATTTTCATATCCGTTGTCCGGGAAATAAAAATCACTAACCAAGCCAAACTCATTCAGACCAATATTCAAATTTCCATTGCTTAAAATTGCTGTTTTTGCCATTTTAACCTCGCTTTCTCTTAGCAAACATTAAGTTTTTATGAAGCATTCGCGCAAATATTTTCTTTCGTTTTGGTGTTTTTGGAACTTTCGAAAAAGATTTTTTAAGGATTTTTTGTGTTTCTTGAACTTTTTTAGGCGGTAAAGGTGAAACATCTTTCAAACGAAAATCCATATCTCGTAGAGCGTCCATAAAATACAAAAACGCATCATAGGGTGATTTATATGGTGAAAAATACGCATGAACATCACCGTCGTTAAAGTATTTTGTACACATATAGTATGGGTGGTCGCTAGTGGTCAGCCGTCGCCAATCTTCAACGAGCGCGCCATTGTAAGAATTATAAACTCGCGGTTTTAGGGCATAAAGATATTTCATTGCTTCTTGCTGCATTGAATTTCCAAGCCACGCGGTTAGATCGCGCTCAGTATCCGCCCAAGTAACGGTTTGAGGCATCGAAATTTCCGCAACAGGCTCGGCATGAGCAGCTTCTGTAACAGCTTTAAAAGCATGACTTGGATTTTTCAGCCACTCAGCAACTAAGCTTTCGAAAAAGCCAAAAATTCCAGATTCCTTCCATTGATGTTCACCAAAAGTTTCATAATCCATAAAAAGATTAATTATATCACCACGATAACTTGCCGATTCTAGCCAGCTGATATATTTTTCGGTTGTTAGCGGATATTCTTCCCAGTTTTGGTTTGAAAATCGAAAAGCTAAATCATCAGAAAGTTTATAATTCTTTTAAAAAGAAGGCGAATATTTTTAGTGTTTTTGGTCTATACACAAAATTCGGCGAACGCCACCCAACACAGGATCCCAGCCTTCAGTCAAAAATTGCTTTTGAAGCCAAAATCATCTGCCCATTTACCTAATTCGTCGTTGTAAGAAAGTTCCGTGTTTTCGAAAAGATGTCGTTTCTACGCCAAAAACTTCACGAATCTTTGCTTGATGTGCACGAACTTGCGCTTCAAAACTCCTCACGGTCAAAAAGAAAGCTAAACTGTGATAATAAGTTTCAGCAACAATCTCCGCTCGGCCAGTTCGAACGAGACGCTTAAAAACTCTCAAGAACATCTGGCGCAAATTGCTGAGCTTGATCAATAAAAAGTACCTGTTATTGAAAAGGAGAATTTAAACTCAGGTGACGAGCTAAAAGCTTTTCAGAGAAGATTGTTCATTGGGATATAAGATTTTTCAGCTACTTTTTCGAAAAATTTCACCATTACTTTGGCGCTTCAAACCTTTTTCTTCGCTAAAATAATCTCTGTTTTGCCAACATTAAAAATAGTTTGGTCATCACGAACTCGCCACGGCTGGTGAACATGGAGATATAGAACAATTGATTTTTAGCCATTTTTTTCCTCTGTTAAATGTATGAATTCATCCATGATTTGATCAGCAATATCACTCCAAGAAATTTTATCATACTCTTTTTCGAACGCCTTTTTAAGGTTATCTAGAAGTTTTTATTTACCGAAACTTCATAAATTTGATTTGCAAGCTTTTTAGTATCCCAAAAATCGTAGCGCAAAATGTTTTGCAAAAACTTCACCAACGCCAGACTGTTTTTGAAATAATTAACGCATTATTGAAAGTGTGCTGCTTCAAGGGCTGTTAACCCAAAAGGCTCATTAACTGAGCTCATCACAAAAACATCTGCAACTCCATAAGCATCGCGCCATTTGTCTCCGCGCAAAAAGCCAGTAAAGAAAATCTTATCCGCAATTCTAAAATCGCTAGCCATTCTAATAAGTTCGTTACGCTGCTCGCCATCGCCAACAAGAAGAAGAGCTATTTTCGGGTTCCTTGAAGCCGCTTCAGCCATGGCTCGCATTAAATATGTTAGACCTTTCTGAACAGTAAAACGAGTTAAAGTCATCACAACTGTATAACCTTGTGATTTTAAATATTCAAGATAGCGATAGGTTTCGCTCATCGTAGTCTTGTGGGCTAGCAAGAGTTGAAGTTTCGATTGCATTATAAACAACCTCAACTTTTTCTGGAGAAACTTTATATTTATCAATTATTACATCTCGTGTATTTTTCGAAACAGCAAAAACTTTATCTGAATTGCAAATTCCAGCGTATTCAATATCGTGAATTTGTTGATTGCCAGATGTTCCACCGGAACGGTCGAATTCTGTTGCGTGAATATGCGTAACAAGTGGAGAACCCGTAATTTCGCGCGCTAGCATTCCAGCCTCCATCGTAAGCCAATCGTGCGCATGAATAACATCCGGTTTGTTTTCTGGAACACTCAAATATTCACGAATAAATTCACAATATTCTTTTTGAACTGAACGAATATCTGGCAAAAAATCGCCCACATTATGGCTCGACCGCGACCAGTGCGGTGCATCATAGCCCAGCGCCAAATTTATGAATCTCAGAAAAATTCGTAGCATTTAGTACTTTCATAAAATCAATTTCGGTATGTTTGTTTTTATACGGAACGACAAACTCAATTTTAGCGCCATCTTCAGCTAGCGCTTTTGCCATATAAAAACAAGCTACGCCCAAACCACCACTGTTATGGGAGGAAGCTCCCACCCGAGCATTAGAATTTTCATTTTTTGCCTTTACGATTAAAATTTACATTTCTATTTTAGCAAATTTAAGAGAAAAGCGCAAGCGGTTTAATCGGTTATCTGCTTTAAACTAAATACTTGGCGAAAACTGTTTTATTTCTTGAACGTATTTCTTATAATCTGGGCAATATTTTTCAACTTCTTGCCAAAATTTAGACGAATGGTTCATTTGCCGAGTGTGACAAAGCTCATGAACAATCACATAATCAATCAAATGGTGTGGCAAATTCATTAACGCAATGTTTAAAGAAATTGTTCCGCTAGAAGAGCATGAACCCCACCGTGTGCCCGTATGCGAAAAGCGCAATTTCTCAAAGCTAAAACCGTATTTTTCTGCCAAAAAATCAATTCGACGGGGTAAATACGCTTTAGCTTGCTTTTCGAAGAATTTTTTGATACGGTTTTGCGAATCTCAGATTGAACAAGTGGATTTTCGAAAGCTAACTCTTGCGGAATTTGCACCAAAATCTGATTTCCTTCATTTGAAATTTTGATTTCTTCGCCCGAAAATTTTCGCAAAAAAAGCGTGTGAGTTTTACCAATCAAATCTCCGTCTTGATAAGAATTTTTAGCGTTATGCGTTGCGAGCATTTTTCGAATTTCATCGCGACTACCATTAACAAACCGCCGAACGGCAAATTTCTGAGCGAATAATAGGGAATTGATGCGCGCAAACTTCCATCAACACCAACAGAAAAGCTTTACAGAGCGAGCGAGTTTGTTCTTTCAATTTTAATCTCACCAAACTCTTTATCGACTATAGCCATAAAAATATTATAACACTTTAAAAGGGTTATCAAAATCTATTGTTACGTTTCAACATTTCTAATTCTTCGAGTTTTAGTCAGAAATGTCTTTACGTTTAGCAAAAATAATAAACGATAAAATATAAATTATCACATAAGCAAAAGGCATAGCAATAAGACCACCGAGCCATGTACCAACCATGGCAAGATTCATAGTGTATAATGTAATATAAACAGTTGCAATCGATATAACTACGAATATCCCTACAAAGATATTCAAAAACACGCCGATGACTTTTAATCTTATTTTGTAAAAATTTCAGGGATTTTCAAGCCTCTTAACCTAAAATACCCTAAAATAGCAATAAAGAAATCCACCTAACATAAAAGCAAATAGCAACACTGCAAACATAAACACTAGAAAAATAAAAATGATAGTAATAAAATTAATATCCATAACATAACCACTATACACTAGAATAAAACAAAAACAACGTCAAAATAAAAACACCATTTCTGGTGTAAAAAGGCAAATTTGGCACGGGCAGAGAGATTCGAGACTCCCGACACCAGGTTTTGGAGACCTGTGCTCTACCAACTGAGCTATGCCCGTATGAAACCATTTAGCATAAAAAGTTGAAAAGTGAAGAGCTTTTTAATTATTTTCCTTATCTATTGACAAAAAGTATCTTTTGTGGTAGAATACTAACTAGTTAAAAGCTTACTTTCAAAATTGAGCTTTTAGCTCGTATTTTACAAAGTTGGCTTTTGCAAGTATATTTTTCAGAAAAGGAGACCAAAGACATGGTCAATGCTATTAAATGGGCCCAAACCCAAAACCAAGGAAGAATTGCCGAAATTCAAGACAAAAAGGCAATGCCAAAAACGTCACAATTCAAAGTTTTAGAGAACCTTGAAAAAGCTTATCAGAAAAACGATGTTGAAAAATTGGTATTTTGGCTAGCTTACGCTAAGGTTTACGAGTATGTTGTAGCTGAAGGGCGCAAGTTCTTCAAAAAAATTGAAGAAGAATGGACTTCAGGTCATCATTATAAGCTCGCAAATGCGTTTCATTTCTTGAATGAAATTTATGCGCAAGGTTATACTGAGCGCAATAACAGCGCTCAGATGTATAATCCTTCTGCGTTACTCGCGGAATTCTCGCAAGTGTAGCCAACTAAATTAAAATAAGCCCGAAATAATCGGGCTTTTTCTTTTCGTTTTTATTCAGCAAATTGTGAATTATACAGCTTTAGCATAGGCGCCATTTTTCGAAAGCAACTCTTTATGGGAGCCTTGCTCAACAATGTTTCCGTGCTCCAAAACTAGAATTAAATCAGCATTTCGAATTGTCGAAAGGCGGTGCAGCAATCACAAAACTTGTAGCGGCCGTGCGTTAGGTTATCCATCGCTGATTGAATAGCGGCCTCTGTTCGCGTATCAACAGAGCTGGTTGCTTCATCAGAATCAACATCGGCGAATCTGCTAAAATTGCACGCGCAATCGTAAGAAGCTGTTTTTCGCCAGCCGAGACATTATCGATATCTTCAGAAATAATCGTATCATATCCTTGCGGTAAAGTTCGAATAAAGTGATCCGCATGAGCAGCTTTTTGCAGCCTCAACAATTTCTTCACGAGTAGCGTTAGGCTTTCCGTAAGCTAAGTTTTCGGCAATCGTGCCATTAAACAACCACGTATCTTGTAGAACCATTCCAAAAAGCGAACGAACATCGTGACGCGACATTTTCGAAGTGTCAATTCCGTCAATTGTGATTTTTTCCGCTATCGATATCATAAAATCGCATCAAAAGATTCACGAGTGTAGTTTTTCCCGCGCCGGTTGGACCAACAATTGCCACGTTTGAGCGTGGTGCAATTTTTTGTACTAAAATTAGTGATAATTGGCTTGTTTTTCGAATATGAAAATTAACTTTCGAAAATTCTACCGCACCGTTAACTTCTTCTGGCAATGTTTTTGAAATCTCAACAAAAGTTTCTTCTTCAGCATCAAGAAAGCCAAAAACTCGTTCGCAAAAGCCGCAACAACAGTTTGAACGCTTGTCATTGAATTTGCAATATTCGAAATCGGTTGCGTGAATCGACTCATATATTGCATAAAGGCCGTAATATCACCAATCGTCATTTGGCTATTCACTGCACGCACGCCGCCAACAACCACCACTGTTAGTGTAGAGATATTATTTATAAATCGCCATGATCGGGTAGAGAGACCACCAAAAATTGCGACTTCCAAGACGAATTGTACATTTTGTTGTTGATTTTTCGAAATCTTCAACTGATGATTTTTCATGCAGTTATAAACTTTGATAACTTCGTGCGAAGAAAGCATTTCCTCGGTGTGAGAAGTTAGGCCCGAAGTAAATTTTTGTAAATCCGTAAAATAAACTTGGCTAAATTTTGAGATAACTAAAATTACACCAACCGAAAAAGCACCTGTTGCAAGCGCAATTAAGCTCATTTGCCAACTAATTGAAATCATCATGAAAGTTACACCAATTATCGTAATAACAGAGTAAGAAAGCTGATTTAAACTCTCGCTTAAGCTATTGCTGAGTGTTTCGATGTCGTTTGTGATAATTGAAACCGTATCGCCAGTTTTATGTTTGTCGAAATACGAAAGTGGTAATCGTGCAATTTTTCGAAGACTCATCACGTAGCTTGAAAACGATGCACCATTTGACCCATAATCCAGTTTTGCACATAACTAAAAACTCCCGAACCAATATAAATCGCAATAAGCAAAAAACCAAATTCAGCAATTTTCGAAAAATCAGGATTAAAATGAACTGCACCCGCACAATTTCGACTCTCTTTGTGATTAAATTGATCATTTCACCAACAATTTTGCAGGGCCAACAATTGCTGAAATTGAGCCCAAAATTGTCATAATTACAAAAATGTAATCGAGATTTTAAACGGCAAAAAATATTGCAAAAGTCGCAAGACCGTCTTTAACGAAAGCTTATTTTTTTGATTTTTCGCCATTATTTTTCTCCTTTCTTAGATTTTTCGCAACTGCTTGTTTTCAAGCTTTTTAGCTATCCGAAACGGAAACTGCTTTTTAGCTGCTTTTTGCTTTTTCGAAACAGTTTTTAGCTTTTCGAATTCTTTAATTTGCGCTTCGATTTCTTCGTCAGAAAGCTGAGACGAGGCAATCTCGCGGTAGATTTCGTTATCTTCAAGAAGTTCGCCATGCGTGCCAATTCCGACAATTTTTCCGCCATCAAGCACGATGATTTTATCGGCTTGCATAATTGAAGTCACGCGTTGCGCCACAATAAACTTGGTTTTGTGATTTAGTTTTTACGGCAAGTTCAGCACGAAGTTTGGCATCAGTTTTATAGTCAAGCGCCGAGAAGCTATCGTCGAAAATCAAAATTGGAGCTTTTGAAGCGATCGCGCGAGCAATCGAGAGGCGCTGTTTTTGACCACCAGAGAAGTTTTTACCACCTTGCGAAACTTTTTCGTTTAAATCTTCCGGGCAATTTTTAGATACAAAATCCCAAGCTTGAGCAATTTTAAAGCTTCAATAATCTCTTCATCTGTTAGATGTTTCGAAGAGCCGTAGTTTATATTTTTCGCGGATATTTCCAGAAAAAGGCTAGCTTTTTGCGGAACATAGCCAATCAAATCGTGAAGTTCGCTTTGTTTTAGATCGCGGATATCCACGCCGCTAAGCTTAATTTTACCTTTCGAAACATCGACAAAACCGTGGGATTAATTTTGCGATCGTAGACTTTCCAGAACCGGTTCCGCCAATCACCGCAATAGTTTTGACCTTGTTGAACTTCAAAATTAATGCCCTCAAGAACAGCCTCTTCAGAATCTGGATACGCAAAACTAACATTTTTCGAAAGCAAGCTCAAAAGTTTTGGCGCTTTTTGGTCTTTTGCCTTATCTTTAATTAGAATTTCTTCATCGAGAATTTCACTCAATCGCTTAATAGCAACATTCATTCGTGGAATCGACATAAAATCATCGAAAGCATAACAAACGCAAAAGTTACCTGAGCCAAATATTGAGTTAGAGAAGCTACATCACCGATTGAAATTTCGCCAGATTTCACAAAGTATGAGCCAATCCAAGCAATCGCAACCAAGCCAAGGCCAGAAACCATTGTCATATATGGAGAAATTAAACCAAAAATCCTTTCGAAAAAGACATTCATTTTCAACATTTCGGTATTAATTTCGCCGAATTTTTCTTCTTCAACCTTTTCTTTTTCGATAAGCTCGAATCACCCTTAAGCCAGTGATTGTTTGGCGAGTTTGCATATTTAATTTATCGAGTTTTGTTTGAAAAATCTTCAATTTTGGTACAGCAAAAACACCAATAATTGTAGTTAAAACAATAATTGAAAAACCGTAATCGCCATAATCCAACTCATTGAACCGAAATCGCCAAAGTGTTAATTATCGCACCAGCACCGATAATTGGCGCATAAATACCCATTCGCATAATCATTGTGAAGGTTTGTTGGAATTGGCGTGCATCGTTAGTGATTCGCGTTGTTAAGCTCGCAACGGAGAACTGCCCAAAATTCGCTCATTGAAAAATCTTCAATTTTCTAAAAGTTTCATGACGAATATCACGCGCCATCGCTCCAGCCGAACGACTTGCGATTCCGGCCAGCATTAGCGCCACTCAAAAGAGAAAGTCCAATCATATGAAAAACCATTCGAATAGATTGCTTCCATATTTTTCATAGCAACATCCCTGAGTGATAATTTTTGAAGTGTATTGAGGAGTTCAAGGTTGATTTTTAGCAGAGGAATACCGTAAAAATAAGCATCAAACTTAAACTTAGCCAATATTTTTAGCAAATTTAAAAATAAATTTTAGCATAATTCCTTTCTTTTTATGGTTTATAGATTTTTAAGCGATTTTATTATTTTAGCATAAATTTAAACATTTTAAAAAGAGCCGCGGGAAACGGCTCATATCTTTAGATGTAGATTTAAGTATAGTTTACAATATCAATATGTCAAAGGTTGTGAATGCATTAGTTCATTTGAGATAATTTGAGATATTATTATAATGTTTACATTTTTGATCTTCCCCGATCCATTACATTTCTTGCACGGATGCCGGGTATAAATACATAAAACCGTTGATTGTAACCCGACCACTTCCTTCACAGTGCGTGCATTCAACAGTCTCCTCATTAATAGAAAATACCCATTTTTACACCTCTTTCTATAAAAGTTCAAAGCTTAGAATTGTTTCCGCAATTTTTTAAATTTAAAGCTTAGTGTTTAATATTCTCACTATATTTTTCGTTTAAGTCAAGGGTTCATGAATATTTTCTGAAAATTTATTTTAAAATTTGAATTACTTTTGGTTTCTTTTATAATAAAATTCATACATTACAATATAAGCATTGTAAAACTTTTTATGGAATATTTTATAAGTTGGAGTTAGAAAAATATATGAAAAATTTTCAAATTAGATTTTGTAACTTTTACGCTTTTTACGCCTTTTAACCAATCGAAGAAAAACAATTGTGGCTGGACTTTAATCCAGAAAATTAGTGGCAAAAATTTGGTTTACTATTTTTAAACTGTTCTTTTTCGAAAAATATGATCGAAGTTTTAGAGGAGAATCGAAGAAAAATTAAAATTCGAAATAGTATTTTTCTATTTCGAAACCCAAAAACGCCGAAAATTCAAACAGGCACAAAAACTTTCTCGGAAAGAAAACAAAGAAAACATCGGCTTTATGGCGAAGCTCCTAGGATATCCAAAATTTGCGGTTTCAGATTTTTAGAATTATTAGAAGAGCGCAAAAAGATAACAATGGAAGAGGTTAAAAAGCCACAGATAGACTCGAGTTTAGAATCTTTTAACATACGGCTACGGAGGTTTTGTCTTTTAAACCAGAAAAATCTTTCGAAAATTATAAATTGGAGTAAAGAACATACCAGAGAAATATTAAGATTAAAATCTATAACTTTCAAAATTGGTAGATTCCAAAAGTCTTTCAAAAATGAAATTAAAGAACTTTTAGAGTCAAAAATCCAACTAAAAACTTCTGAAAAATAGCATAGAGAATAATTTTTGTCAGCTTTCAAAAATGTGTTATACTATTAAAGATGCAAATGAAATGATTCATCTTGGATCATGCTGCAACAACACCAGTGAGCGAAAAGTTTTTGGCTGCAATGTTGCCTTATTTTAGTGAAAAATTTTATAACCCGGCGCGCCCTATGTTCGAAAGCTTAGAAGTTCGAAGGGATTACGAGGATGCAAAGCATCTAATCAGCAAAATATCGGTGCAAAAAGTGACGAAAATCGTGATGACAGCTGGCGCAACCGAGTATCAATTAGCATTTTCAGCAGCCTAGAAAGATGCAGGAGATGAAATTCGTGGTGAATTTGAACACCATGCGGTTTTGAAATTCAGCCGAAAAATATGATGGCGTTCGAAAATTAATTAAAATTAGATAGTGTAATTGATACTGATGATTTGCGCGCAAAAATTTCACCAAAAACAAAGATTGTATCTGTTATGCTAGCAAATAATGAAAACAGGCGTGATTCAGCCAATTTCGAAAATTGCCGAGATTATTCATGAAGAAAGAATGCGCCGACTTTCAAATGGTGAAAAAGACGTAATCTACCTTCATTCCGATGCCAGCTACAGGGTGTTGGCCAACTTGATATATTTTCGCTTCTCGACCTCGGTGTTGATATGTAACTTTAACCGCCGGAAAAATCTACATCCAAAACAACTGGTCTTTTGTGGGCAAATCATGAAATTCAATTTAACGCACAAATTGTTGGTGGTGGCCAAGAACGAAATTTACGTAGCGGAACCGAGAATGTACCAAATGTGATTGGTTTTACAAAAAGCAATGCAGCTACGAAAAACATCAAAAAAGAAAATGAGCGACTTCGAAAAATTAAAAGAGATTTTTAAAAATATTTTGAGCGAGAATTTCTCAGACGAAGAAAATGATTTTTCTTGGAAATATCAAAAAGCAACTCGCGAGCCATGTTTCGGTTTCGTTCCCTGAATTGACGCCGAGCGAATGGTTTTCGCCTTGAAATGCAAGGCGAGTTTTGGTGCAAACAGGTTCGGCTTGCGCTGCTAATAAAGGAACACGCTCACACACTCTAACCGCAATGGGACTTCAAAGAAAGTGAAGCGGATGGCAGTTCACGAACTTTCGGTGCGCTCTCGAATGAAGAAAAGACTAAACGCGCAGCCGAAATTATTTCAAAAACAATTCGAGCAGAATTCGAAAAGGATTAAAAAGTAGATGGCAAAAATTTTTGCTTGGGTTTTAACGTTATCGGAATTGTTGTAGTTTTTATTGCTAGCACAACACTGATTATCAGTGATAAAAATCAGTTAGTTAAAATTTGCCCAAACTATAAGAATGGCGAATGTTCCCAGAAAATTGACGCGGTTGTTGCGATTTCGGGCCGGAACACATCTTCGCGAACACGCGAAGCAATCGAAATTTTTAAAGCCGTTCAAGCACGAAAAATTAATTTTCTCTGGCGCAATTCAAACCCGAAAGTTTTGAGCGATGCACAACAGATGCGAATTTAGGCAAAAACAAGCATTTTCAAAAGATGAGATTATTCTCGAAGAACAAGCCCAAAACACTCATCAAAACGCACAATATACAGCAAAAATCATTAAACAAAACGGCTATAACCGAATAGTTTTAACCACCTCAAAGTACCACCAAACACGGGCAAGATTAGAATTCGAAAAAGCGCTTGAAGGTTCTGGAGTTGAAGTAATCTCGGCACCAGTCTCAAAATGATCCAGACTGGAGTAACCTTTGGTGGATGAATTGCGTGGATGGTATCTTTCAATGAGCGAACTTTTGGAATTTTTAGATTTAGATGGAGGGCAGATGGATAAGTCAAAATTAAAGTATATGTTGGAATGAGCGGCGGTGTAGATTCCTTTAACCGCAGCGCTTTTTAAAGAGCAAGGCTATAATGTTGTAGGTGTTTATATGAAAAACTGGACACAAGATCTACCCGGAATGAAATGTCCTTGGGCAGAAGATTTAGCGGACGCAAAAAGAGTTGCTGTTCAACTTGGCATTGATTTTAAAGTTTTCGATTTCGAAAAAGACTACCGTGAAAAAGTCGTTCAATATATGCTTGATGAATATGCAATTGGTCGCACACCGAATCCAGACATTATGTGTAATCAAGAGGTTACGTTTGCTGTAGAGGCGGCGCTCGAAGATGGCGCAGACTGATCGCAACTGGACATTATGCTGGCGTTCGAAAGCTGCCTTTTACCGAAAATATTGGCGACAGTTTTGATTTTTCGAAAAGTGGAACTGGCGAACTTTTACGCGCCAAAGATGAAAATAAAGATCAAACCTACTTCTTATATCGAGTGCGTGGTGAAGTTTTAGGACGAACATTGCTTCCACTCGGCAATTTCACTAAGCCAGAGGTGCGCGAGATGGCAAAAAGAGCGCAGTCTTTTTACTGCTCGCATAGATTCGCAAGGAATTTGCTTTGTTGGCAAAATTGAATTCATGACTTTTTGAAACAATTTATCCCCCGAACAAAAACCTGGCAAAAATTATTAATAAAAATACGGGAGAAGTTCTTGGGTGGCATGACGGTGCAATACACTTTAGGTCAGCGCCACGGTTTAAATATTGGTGGTGGCTTGCCATTTTATGTTTGCGGAAAAAATATGCAAACTAATGAAGTTTTTGTCACAACAGACATAAACAACGGTGAGCTTTGGTCGAAAAGAAATCAACGTTTCGGCGTTGCATTGATTAATAAAAGCTGAATGACGGTGCAGAAATTCAAGTTCGAATTCGCCACCGCGCACCGCTTGTTAATGCAAAAATCTTTTTCGAAAACGATGGAACCGCAAAAATTAAACTTACAGATGAGCAACGCGCTATTACTAGCGGTCAGAGTGTTGTACTTTTATTCTGGCGAAGTTTGTTTTGGGTGGCGGAATTGTTATATAAGCATTATTGACATTTTTATTTTACGTGTGGTATAATCTAAATGCTAAGTTTTAAGACTTGCGCACTTTTAGAAAGGAGTGTTAACATGCGTAATTTTAATTTGTTAACATTGCTAAAAAGAAAAAGTAAGGATGTAAACTTTTTCAGTGAAAGTTTTCTTGGAAACTTTGAAAGAAGTGGGGTTTGAAGATGTAGATCTTTAATCCGCCAGCAGATGGTAGTAACTCGATCCATTTGAACGCAAAATTAAGCGATAAAATGTGAAAACGCTCTAAGAATTAGAGTGCATCATCCACTGGTTGAAATAGCCTATCCGGATTCTGAGGATTCCTTCAAAAACCCAAAAAGCTATAATAAGTCTATCGATGACCAAACGCTTTTTCGATAAATACATTGAAACAGCAAAAGCCGTGTACTATATACTATTTTGGTAATCGAGCTACAACAGATTTGCTATGCAGAATGGCAGTTAATTTCTCTGACGACATCGAGAATGTGCGGAAGAAACGCTGTCGCAAAGTTTTAACTCTTATAACCCGATATTATATCGGGTCTTGTGCCTTTTAAATGCTGTTATAATTTTACTTTATAGCACTTTTCAGGAGGTTTTATATTATGAAAAGATTTGACGCAGAAACGATCCAATCACTACTGAAACAGTCTGGCCTCTGTCAATCAGCCACAACAGAATCACGACCGACAGTTTTCTAAAAATTAAGGCCACTCTTACATATGAGTGAGCTCGATATCGAACACACACAGATAGTGAACTTGGTCTCTTTTGCAGAAGTAGTTCGTGAACTGGAAATCTTAGTAAACAAAACGTGTTGTTGTTCTAGCATTTGATAACAATGTTTTTACCGAACGCTGTGTTGAACAAAACCACACAGTTTTAATACTAAAACACTATTCCCTGAGGCGAGCAAAAGCCTAAATAATTTTATTATGGAGTGCGTCTAATCACACATAGAACTTCGAAGCTCGAATGAGCTTCTGGCTTATTTTAGTATAATATAACCCATGAACGATTTTCAGAAAATTTTCGAAAAGCAGTACAAATGCTAAACCCCGAGCGTGTTAGGCTGTAGACACAAATTGAGGGGCCAGTTTTAAGTTATTGCGGGCCGGGAAACGAGGAAAGACTCAATGTGCTTAAACCTGCATGCAAACATATTTTGTAAAAACCGACACTTCTCCGAAAAATATTCTAGCGATGACTTTTACGGAAGTTGGTGCCTCGAAATATGCGCGAGCGCCCTTCGCAATTTATTGGAACTGATTCATATAAAATTGAATTTTCACATATCACGGTTTTGCAAATGAAATTAGTCAACAATTATCGTGAATATTTCTCTAGATAAAAGACCTCGATAGCTCTGGTTGACGATTTAAATATAAGATTTTAGAGAGTTTAAAAACAATCTCGATGATAGCTCTCGCTCACAGACAGTATCAGAGCCTCATCAACGGCAAGTACCTCACTATCGCAAAACAGGCGTTACATCATTCCCTCGAAAATACTAGCAAGAATTGCTAAAACAAAATGTTGAACTGGATCAAAATCTACTCAAAACTAGACGAAGAAGAAATCGATTTTTCTAGCCAGCATTTCGAAGAAAGTGCGCATTTCTACTGTTTTTCCTGAATTTTATGAAAACTCTCCTTATCACGCTGGCTGAGGTTCTAGATGTAACACCAGCGCCCATCCAAAAAGTTAAGCTCAAATCTTTTTACACTTTCGAAGCGCTTGACTTTCTTGAAGAAAATGTATTGCCGATTCTCAACAAAAACCTTCACTAGTTTTCGAAATGATCGGAATAAAACGAGGACGTCTACCAAAAGATATACGAACTTATCCAAGAATTTGCCGATTTACAAAAATATGAGTAGTCTTACGTAAGGGTGCGTTTGATTATAATGACATGATCCTCGAAACAATTAAAACTATCGAGCACAGAATTAAAATTGTCGCTTCAAGAAAAATATCAATTTATTCTTTGGATGAATATCAAGACACTAACGCCGCATCAAAGTGCAGGCTTGTTGAGCTTCTCACGGACAATGAGACTAAATTTCGGTCGGGCCAAATATTTTAGCCAAGTTGCGATGACGACCCAGGCAATTATGGCCTTTCAGGGCGCTAAAAGCTCAAATATGCTCGATTTCTATCATCGTTATAAAGACACAAAGTTATTAATTTAAGAATAAACTACCGCTCGAGAAGTGAAATTTGTATTCCGCTAAAAATATTGCAGAACAAATCGAAAGCAGACTAACTGAAAACTGCCCAACACGAATTGATAAAAATATTGAAGCTTTTGATGATTCTAAATTCGAGTCCATATCTTGTCTCGAAAAGACTGAGTCAAATTTCAGAATTCGGCTGGATTGCGGATGAAATTTCAAATTTAATTAAAATCCGGAGTTAGTCCGAAAGAAATCGCCGCACTTGCAGCCACACACAACCCTTTACAAATGCTTGCGCCATACGGTAGCGCCAAGAAATAGCCGTGTCTTACGAGAGAGAGAATATTTTTGAAGACGAAATTATTAGTTCACACTAAAATTTCACTATCTCATGGCTGCACTTCAGACACAATTTAGGATAAAGTGAAATGCGCTTTTTCCTGAAATTTGTAAGCTTTAATTTCTGGAAACCAAACCTGTTGAAATCTGGAAATTAAGCTGAAAATTAACTCTAAGCGAGAAACTGTAAATCTGGCTCCCAGAAAGCCTGTTTTCGTGAAGATAAAATATTTCCCGGCAAAATTGTAGAGTTTGATTACTCATTATCTCAAAAATTGACAGTTATAGTCTCTGAGTCTATTCTTGATGTGACTGCTCGGTAGCGTAAAATGGAAACTCTCAGGAGAAATTGTCGAGAACCCTTAGCCAAAACGATGTTAGTGAAATTTTCGAAAGCCCACCTCGAAAACTATTTAGCCAAGATTCCGATGAAGGCTATTATGACACCTTATCAAATTTGATTGTTTTGCGCGAGAAATCGCGAGAATTCACATCACGAGAGCATTCAAATTCATTGCGAGACCTTTGTGGCATTTGCTGAAGATCTGAAAACGCAGGAATGCGGATAATTAACACAAACCTCCCACAGCAACTGGACGATGCAGTTCAACTGACGACGGCTTTTCAGGCGAAAGGTATGGAGTTTTAACGCTTTGCATGATTGATACCAATAACTCGAGTTTGGAATGGAAAACAATACCTTTCAAAGGCGCTCGTTTTCCGTAAAACATCTGAATTTAGTACCAATCTCGGATGAAGGAAAAGATACCAACCGACATGCTTTGTTGTTTGTAGCAATTACGCGCGCAAAACACATCTCTATATGACAAATCACTCTCATCGAGCTTTTCTCTGGCGAGAAAAATACTCGGCTAGAATTCTTTAACGAGCACGTGAAAAAGAGACAGAAGATGAAAAGTTCTGTTGCTAGTGCCTGAAAAATTCCATCGAACTTGAAAGAAAATGATGCTAAAAAGCAATCAGATATTCAAACTAGCTGGCACGATTTTTATAGGCCAAAAACGACTCAATGCGAGACCTTGCTAAAGAATCGTCTTGAAAATTACACAATTAGCGCCACACACTTGAACAATTTTATCGATGTCGAATATGGCGGACCTATTAACTCGGAAAATATAATTGCGCTTTCGCACAAGGATACTCCATAAATAGCATTAAGCCGGAAATCCTTAGCCCATAACGCTTTTTCGAAAAGCTTCAAAACGAGTTCAAACTAAAATGGATTTTCGATAGCCAAAAATATTATTAGAGGTCTCGAGATATTTCAAAACACGTTTCTTGACAAATGAAGATAGGGCAAAATCTCACGCAGCCGAATCTGTCACGAAAAATATTTCTCGACAGCGAACTATTCTCAAAAGGGAAACCGTGCAGAAGATAGTTGTACCACTAAAGGAATTATGCTTGGAAATGCGCACTTTAACTGGAACTCGTTGATTTACTAATATCGATACAAAAACAATAAAGAGATTACAATTTTAGACTGGAAAACAGGTTCGATACCTTTGGACTCAGATAGAAGTAAAATTGTTGTAATCCAAAATTTACAAATACGAACAACAGTTGTTTTTCTATAAATTTATGGTACGAAAACTCGAAAGAATTTCTCTGCTAGTAAAGTTAAATCTGGAATATTACAATTCGTTCAACTCAAAACGCAGTATGGTAGATATTGCAAGCCATTCTATCGATTTTCGAAATCTGCAAACAAATTGCGCGCAGAATTTTACTAATCTGTTATCCAAGCTGTTTTCGATTAAAAATTGGATTTTGACGATGATATTTCAAAATTCTCTGAAGAGAGCCTAGTGAATTAAGAAGTTCGAAAACCAGCTAGTTAAAGAGTTTATGATTCTCAACCTGAAAGAAGTGCCAATTTATAAAAAGGTAAAAGAGGATCATCCCACATCACCCTAACCATGCCATTTTTAGAAGATTTCTAGCAACTTGAAAGCACAAGCGCTTTGTGGTAAAATTATATGTATTGCTTTTAATTTCGAGGGAAAAATGAACCACATAAAAAAAGTACTCTATCATTAGCCACAGGTGGCTTAATTTGTGTTGGTGCTTTTGTTGCAACTGCCACATGCAAAAAGACAAGTTAATCAAATATCCAAAGTGATGATTTTCATCATATCCACAAGGAACAGAATATAAAGACACCTTCTTTCGGTAAATGGAACGTCTTATTTGCTCGATATGGAAAAGCAAAATTGTGCCAAATGGTGGTGCTGGAAACGCCCCTAGAACTCGCCCCAATAGGCACATACTGGCCCAACAGACACCTCTTCATTATGGTAGTTGTGTCCTGTTGGTGATACCTTTACGTATGAAGCGGAAAAATTTCAATTGAAGAGCAATTCTCTGAACTGGCGCACCCAAACGCCTGGGAAACAGCATGGGTAGTTTAAATTTGACTGATAACGACCACATTATTATTTTAGCTCGTGTAAACGGTTGGGAATTAGGAAACGTAACCCAAAAATAACACAAATGGTCAAAGGTTTATGGCGACCGGAAACGAAAGCTGGCTCTAGCTTCAACTAAAGATTTCAAAATTAGCAAGAAGAACAATACTATCCAAGTTGATATAATGAAGTCAAACTATTGCAACTGTTGATACGAAAATCCTTACAACAGCGGTCGAGTTGGAACTATATTCAGAAGTGACGCACGCGTTCTTGCGGACGATATTGTTGTTGATGATACTGCAAACATTACAAGAACGGTAAACAATGGTGGAATTGCTTTATTGAAGGAAATCCAAAATTGGTCTTTAACACTTACAGCAAAAATTTAATGACCAAGACGGCGTTAAACAAATAACTGGTTACCAGTGGTTATTAACTGGTCAAGATATTTCTGGGCAATAACCAACATTCGTTCCTACTGCAAACGTAGTAAAGGCAAAGCAGTTACTGTTCGGTGTTAACTTACGTTGACACATAAATAAAGTTGAGT